>Ga0209092_10004825_pt1 | contig 11078 bp, 8 predicted proteins | sample FraStrMetagenome_FD_187446 | JGI IMG/M metagenome (GOLD analysis project Ga0209092, IMG submission 187446) | Marine eukaryotic phytoplankton communities from Arctic Ocean - Fram Strait ARC3M Metagenome (SPAdes) (version 2) | ecosystem: Environmental > Aquatic > Marine > Oceanic | place: Fram... | reverse complement strand
CAACTCGAAGACAACCTTCCAATATCTTGGTGAAAAGAACGTGTAGAAAATTGATTTGTTTCAAATGGACAGGACGTATTTTCAGCTAATAAATAAATAATACATTCTATTTTTTATTTTGAATAAATTTTGATAAAACAATAGAAATAGGTTATGACCATGTACAACATAAATTAGTTAGTAATCAAAATGTTAGACATACCAATCCTACGTAGAGAATGAACAAACAAACATAAATAGTTAGTAAGAAGTAACATTATCATCGTAGAGTTGTTTGTGGACCGACGATCGATTGCCTAATTTTCGATTTCTCGTAGAAAGCACCTATCAACGTGAACTAGATTTAATAAGCAAATCCTCGGGGGTAAGTGAACTGCTATGCCAATGAGGCTCTGGACGGTGTCGATGAATGAAGACATTAGCAGCTTGCAAGCAACTGTTATTCTTAGAGAATATATCAACTACATTCACAGGGTTGTGAGAGTATCGCATTTTGCCGCAATGGAAGGATGAATCGAAAATAGAATTGGTGAAAGTTATACGAGTTCACGGTGACGATACTTTGAACTGCCCTATCAAACACGACGATACTATTTTCAAACGAATGAAACAGTTGACGCAAGAAGATGCATGTTGTTTGAGTCAATATCGATCAGCGATTTTTTCTTTGACCTGAAAATGTACCTTAACAAATTTGTGCACTAATGTTCACCTTTTTGCCACTCTTCACACAATGAATCAAATATAGGCCTCCTTCTTCTCTTTTTCCTTTTTCTTTTCTTTGTATTTCTTTTCAAAATGCCCCACTCATACGGAATCAGGGCTCGTACCCGTCACATGTTTTCCAAGAAACACAGGCAACATGGACCTATCCACCTTTCTCAGTACCTTATGCCTGTTAAAGTTGGTGACTACGTAGATATCTTCGCAGACCCATCCATCCATAAGGGTATGCCACACAAGTTCTACCACGGCCGAACCGGAATCATCTTCAACGTAACCAAATCCGCTGTTGGAGTTCGTGTGAACAAATATGTCAATGGTCGTATTTTGGAAAAGCGCATTCATGTCCGCATCGAGCATGTTCGCAAATCTAAGTGTCAAAAGGAAATCTTGTCAAGGAAGGTTTCTAATGAAGCTGCCAAGGACGAAGCACGTAAGACCGGAGTTCAGGTTAACCTTAAGCGAACCCCTAAGTTGCCAAAGGCCGGATATTACCTCCCAGCTGCTGGAGATGGAGTAGTCACCACTATCCAATCCCTTCCTTTCAGTGATTTGGTATAAACAAAAAAAAATCAAAATCAAATAGTAATGTTGTTTAGTTTAAACAAAGTGACATGCGAATTATTTTCTTCTTGAGTATGATTTTATTCGACGTGCTTGAGTAAATATCTGATCAAGAATAAAGAAACTGATGTACTTGCGTTTATTATATAATTAGCATCATCTTCGACATTCTCTCACTCACTGAGTAAAGGTTTTAATCCTAAACTTTAATAAAACATGTTAATTTCGAGATATCAGACGTCTTCGAGAATCAAACATACTGAAGGTCATTAGTAGAGTATTCCCTATCAACACCTATTCGTATGCTCGTTTGCTTCAAACAGTTGATTCATATCTTTGACTTAAAAATTATTTCATGTGGAGTATTATCTCATTTATGAATTGGGAGATGCATTTTTCATTTGTATCTACTTCCGTCTAAGCTTTTTGTCCAAAGTAAGGGAACCAAATATCACGGAGTTCTGACTCATGTATTTAATTCCACATGCGTAGACCACATTCACATTGGCTTCAGAAAAGACGTACATTTGTATCGTCATTTTTCTCCATTAGACCACAATTTAATTTAGGAACAAAAACATCATTGGAATACCATGCCCGCACTTGTTGGAAAATCTGTTCGCGTCGTCGACCATGAAGGCTTAACCATAGATGAGCTCGCAGGAAATGTAGCGAGTTCTGAAGACACCCTCTCCGTTGCTAGGGTGGTTGTTGCAAACCCTACATGTGAGCCCTGGTTAACTCTCGACTATGATGAGTGGATTTGTGTTTTGAAGGGAAAAATGGAAATTAATTATGAGGATAGTGAAAAAAACACTCAAAAGATGTATCTCGAGGCAGGACAGACTTGTTTCATTGCGAAAGGAGAACGCTTTCAACCAGTTTTTCCTGAAGGTGAGTTTAAAATGAGATAAATTTTGTTGCATAAAGCTTTTCAGATCATTCTATTTTTTCAATCACGAAGTCTTTATTAACAGATATTTATCGCATCGCCTAACCCGTTTTTTCTCACTGTAATATAAGGAAATACCGAATATATTCCAGTGTGTATCCCAGCTTTTAAGCCAGAAAGATGCATCAGAGAAGAGGATGGTGTATCTGATGTATCTAAAAAATTACAACAACTTCATACAAAGAGAACAGCTGAGATTAATGAATCACAAATAAATACTGTGAATAGCGAAAAATTATATCACATGTGCCAAAAATCATTATGGGACGACGCGATTGCTTCAAAAAAGGCATATTTCCCTCCGACATTCGAAGAAGATGGTCACTTCACCCATGCAACTGCTGTGCCAAACCGTCTTTTGGAAACTGCGAATCATTTTTACACGCACACACCTGGTGACTGGATATGTTTAGAAATGAGTAATAGTGCTTTGCTCAATTTAGGTATCACAACTCGATTCGAAGATGCAAAACCTGTTGGTGATGCTGATGTCTCCAATAAATGGGGCGAGTGGAGATGTCCTCACATTTATGGAGGAATCCCTGGTCAAATTGATGGCGTTGTAACTAAAGTTTATGATATGAAGCGTGATGAGAAAGGAGCCTTTCTATCTATTGAAGGCATCCCACTGGATTAAATAAAGTTAAGCAAGTATTAGCTTTCAAATTAATCTTACTATTTTTTATATTTCATATAGTTGCGTCGTGAATATTGGTAAATATTTGCTTCATATTTTTCTCTTCATCGTAAACCATGAACTTAATCATTTGTTTTAATAATCTTTCCAAGTTTTGGAGTATTCAGGTGTTAAACTACCCCCATCGAGAGATCATATTTTGCATCAAGTCATTTGCTTTCCTTTTTCCTCTAAGTCCAGATTTCATACGTCTTCCATTATTTAAAATGAGATCATTGCCATCATCAAAAAAATCATCGAGGGGGTAGAAAGGCCCCGCCGGCTGAGTGGCTGTAATTTCTTCAGTTCCTCCACCTCCCAAATCAATTACAATATTTTTAATAGCTGTCTGGCCCCCGACATCGTTACTTTCAGGACTGATAACAATTGTAGATGAAAATCCTGAAGTATCTTCTTGACCATCATCAGCAAAATAAAACTGACTGGTATGCTCCAATTCATCATCTACCCATACTCTAAAATGTATATGGATTTTGGGTCTAAAAGCGTATCTTCCTGGCCGAGCTGTGAAAAATGTATAATTTCCATCCGATGCTGTAGTTGCAGTTCCATAGTACTGAAAATTTGAATCTAGGTCACATGCACCTCCAAGAGTTGACAAGGGGTGATCATATATTCCTTCTGGATCTGTTTGCCAAATCTGGATCTGTGCACCTTCAACTGGATTGGCATTATCATCTAGAAGAAGTCCAGTCACAATTAGCGGTTCGAAATCTGATGCTTGTGCGGTTAAAATCGATGCAAGAAACAACCTCGTAACGAAAAAGATAGAAGCTTTGATTCTTAACATGACTGTGAGAAAATTTGAATCCTAGCTAAATTTGTGAGAGCATATTCACATTACGGTCATAAAATTAATAGAGTTCGTGACAACTCAAAGGTCCTGTTGGTTTTGTATATGATGTACATAGCCTACTAAATTGTTTTTCGTTATCAATGTAACTCTACTTAAAAGCTATTTCGTTTCCTTCCTAGGTTTATATATGTAACTAGTAGTTTAAGTTCTGGTTCGATGAAGTTTAAGTCGTGCTACATACTCAAGATTCAATAAATAATTAAGGCGGTACCGTATCCCACCAAATCTACCACGGTTGACATTCAGAATTTCTGGAAAGAAGGCGATCACATTTTAATGGGATTGGTATGCATATCACACCTGCTAAAATTATATAGAATATAACATTTCTTGAAGATCCATATCATAAAAGCTACACCAAAGCTTTACTTCCATATGAGATATCCAGTTTTTGATGTCAGAATACGGGATAGTACTCAATATGCAAAACAATAATAATTAGTCTTATGGGCTTAACAACTCGATAAAGAGGGCTTATGATGAAATTCAAGGAAACTACTGATCAAGCGCAACTTATCATGCAATTCTATTATCTAAAGAATTCATGTAAAAAAATTGAAAGAATCATCATTGAATTATTACTTAAACATACCTCTTCTTAAAAATGATAAGCCCAAAGTCGCTTTCCTTCGTTGTTTTTGCTGCTACATAACATTTTCTGACGAGCATTTTCATTCAAGTCTGCAAGATTTTGTTCCTGTTAAACTTTGAACTAGCTTGACATGTTTTTAAGATAATAGAAGAAGAAAATATTAACCTATACTAAAGCTAAATGATAATATAAATAGTTCATAAATGCTTCGATGTTATTATAGATTTTGTATTTCTATGCATACTCGGAGTATATTGGTTCCACGAATTGAGTGCTCAAACTTTTTCGTCTCTGAAGGAAGGTGACACTATTCTGATATACTTTATGAGGTTCTAATAATGATATTTCTACAAATTCGTCTTTTGGCATTCCTGTTTCTTCTTCGCCTGCTCTTCTCCTAACAGCCTCCAACCATTCTCGTGTGCGAGAGTTTGTGAGCGTAGAGTGACAGACAAGAAATCCTCCAGGCCTTATTGCTTTCCATGCGCCTTTGGCAAAATCTCTCATTCGCGCACCAACTCCAAAATCGCACCAAAGTAAATCAATTGACTCTGCCTCAAACTTCATATCGTAAGCATCACCCATAATGAATTCGAGATAATCTGACAGTCCCAAAGTCTTTGCAACAGCCGCAGCACCAGTAGCTGTTTCGCGCTGGTGAAGACAATTGTCAATACAGAGTAAAGAAGAACGTTTTCTGTTATAATCGTCAACTATTCTATCTGGTGTCCAAGATATATCCAGTAATCTACAATAACCATCATCGTTTAGAGTTTTGATTCTAGACATCTCATCATCATTATCCTTCAACGCTTGCAGAATCCACGGAGTCGTAAATCCAGCACCGATCTCAACAGCAGTCCTAACTTTAGAGAATCGAATGAAGGAATATAGTAATGGTCCCACATTTTCTACACCCATATGTGGATTGTATAAACTTTGGAGATGATTTAAAAATCTAGAACTTATTGCAGGACTTTCAGGGAGAAAAGTGTTTCGAACCAATTCATCATACATCCAAAGAGGATCTGTCTTTTCTCCTTCTGTTAAACCACTTCGAGCTTTTGCAAACAACACATCAGATCGGATTACATATTTTGGCCTGGATCCAGTTGTTACTTTGGATCCTTCATGCAATGGCCAATGCATTCGAGCGTGCTCAACAGCTTTTTCACCTACTGCCTGTGGAAAAATTAATATTGAACCGGCTTTTGGTTTTACAGCTGCAATAGTTTCAGGAGATGAATTTAATGCCCGAGGACTAAAAAACTTTGTGTGACCTCCCTGGAAATCATCATTTAAATACATCAGTACGGTCATTCTCGAAACAGTATCTTCTGTATAGGTTCCATTTTCTCTAGCGTCCCAAATCAAAGTAGTTCCATCATCAGATATAGCCGATGGAGGAAAACCAGCATCAATATGCGGAGCAAAATTTTCATTTCCACCAGTTTCATAACGATAAATCCTCCATCTCCGATTTAATCCAACAATTTCATATTCGACATCTTCTTCCCCCAATATACATTCTTTTCTTGCCATAATCCTCCCAAAGCGATTGACAACGTCTATGTCCACATATGGAAATATAGAGGTCCCTGCTGCATCAGCTGCATCTGGAGAGACAAGTATTTGCATCGCACCATGATGATTTCCACCCTGATTAAATTTTCCAAATCCACTATTTTCACAAGCTTCAATAATTGCTTCACAGGTTTGAATTGATAGTGCATTTTCTATCACGAACGCTCCTTCAACGAGACCTTCAAGTCCCATTCTCTTTGGTATGATAGAATTTGATGGATGGAAAACTTCCTTGTTTTGAAAAGTATGATAGTTGTTCTGAAATGCAGCAAATGTGGGTACAGACAGCTTCGTAATCACACCATCATCATGACTCTCTGGTTGGATTCGTTTAATATCCCCCCCAAGGGCATCACATGATACTCCAACGTTTCGATCATCTTGATTATAATTTGTTAAGTTATCAAGATAATCCGAGCTTGAGCTTTCAGCTATGATAGATCGTTGCTTTATTTGGAGTTTGCTCAAGGGAATAAATCCTTCAGATGTATATGCTACCAAAAAGAAAAGAAAACAATAAATTTCATATTTTCTCATTGCAGTTCTTATTGAAGAGTTTGCAGATGGGCAAGTTTGAGTGTCATCATGATTTCATCTCATTAATTTGCAACTAAATTTCACGTTCGTATGATGTAATGATCTGTACTTCACGAATTTAACGCTTATTTGAATTTATTCAATTATTTGTGATTAAATTTTATTAAATAAACCTCATCTGTTACTTCTTTTATTATTTATTATTATTATTATTATTATTATTATTATTATTATTATTATTATTATTATTATTTTATTACTAAACAAGTTTGGTCCCGTTCATTAACTCTCGCTCTCCTTTCGATCATCACATGCAGTGTTGTTGTCGTTCTTCATGACCTACACAAAGAAAACTTCTCATAAACATTCTTTGTATAGATTATTCTTTATTTCGGCTCAATCATTACTCCTAAATATAGTCCATGTGTCGAGTTCTAGTTTTATCCCGACTAATGTAACATCTTCTTCAAAATGGGCATGGGATCTTGATACCCCTCATAATTGCAACTTAGAACAAATTCCCCTTTCAAAACTTTCAGTGCGATTTACACCTGATGGGCTTATTCCACCACTGTATCATGAACCTTTCGTAATTATTGACGACAGTTCTGATGAGTTGAAACGAAACAAGTTCTTTCAGGAAAAGACGACTATAGAGGGTATTTTGAATTCGTTGGGATCTTCATTTCCAATCACTTTATCGAGTTCCAATTCCTTTTCAGATCATCGACGTACTACCACTCTCAGTCAATATATCAACGATACAATTCATAGTGAAACCCTTCCGCAGGATTTGAGTAACGAGACTTGGTAAGTTGTTTAAGAGTTACTCAATGCTGACAATCATGGAATGCTTTTCTCAAAAATTATTTTTCTGAAACAAATAAATAACTTTTGTAGGTATCTTTTTGGTGAAACATTTACTGATGAATGGAAAAAGTTTCTTTCCGACTACAAATTACCACCATGCCACACTTGCTCAAGATCATTGTCAGCTTTATCTTTTGGAATAGGGAATAAAGGGAGCGGAGTTCAATGGCATGTACATGGTCCTGGATTTTCAGAATCTTTACACGGTCGAAAGCATTGGGTACTTTATCCACCCTCAGACAATCCCTCATTTAATGCTAACTTTACTTCAAGACATTGGATGGAATATACATACATGTCAATTCTTCAAAATTCTCATTATGACCAAAAATCCAGAAAAATGAAAAAATACGGGCTGGACATGAAGGGAATTAAAGATGGTTATAGAGATAATGCATTTTTACCGTGGGAGTGCACGCTATATCCTGGGGACATGATCTATTTTCCGGATATGTGGTACCATGCAACCCTCAACTTAGATACTTACACAGCTTTTGTTTCAACTTTTACAACTGAACATAATATCGAGAATATATTAATATATTGAATGTGAGAAGCATCCAAAAAGGTATAGAATCACTCATAAACTTTGCTTTCTTATTCATTCACATTAAAATTAAGTACATTATTTCAGATTTGCGGACATGCAAAATAAAAAAATTCTCACGCGCATCTTTTGAATATGAGCTTTTGATTGAATGCAAATTACTAAAATCATTAGTTACATTTATAATAAGCTTACAATGGTTCAATCATTCAATCATTCAATCATTCAATCATTCAATCATTCAATCATTCAATCATTCAATCATTCAATCATTCAATCATTCAATCATTCAATCATTCAATCATTCAATCATTCAATCATTCAATATCTAATTTCGAGTTGTCGCAAACCCCATGTCAACTGTTTCGTTTTGTTAGTAGTTTTTCACTCGTGTTAATTTTTGTAATTGTTTTGGCGCTCTCCAATTATCCATTCTTTGATAGGCAGTCCGCGCATACTCTACTATGTCGCGCGATAGCTTTTCAAATCATAGCAACGGTCAATATTGGGTCATAATCAAAAGATATTCGTATATTTTTACGTGTTTGTCTTGTTTAATAATTCAAAATTGAGGTAAGTAGATTTCCAGTACATATTTTGTCTACTTACGTATTACAACGTAAATAACGATATTTGAAAAAAAAAACCTTTTGAGATTTGCCTATTTGATTTTTGATTTCATTACCAAAGCGCCAACTCTTTAAATTTCATTAAGAGAGCAAACGAGAGATTACTCAAACATCAGTAGAAGCACTCCTAAAGTAACCAACAACAATGCGCGGTAAGAACACCTCCCACGATCTCATTTCTCACTTTGTTTCGAGAACAAAGATGCATAAGATGACAAAGCTTGATAGTAGATTGCGCTGAGCATGTTTTCTCATTACGCGTATCCTGATTTATCGGCTCGTTCGGATTTGAGTGATTCAATTCACGCTTTATTTCAAATTAAGGGAGAAAAAATAAGAAACGAATTCTCCGATATTGGAGAAAATACAATGAGTTCAAAAGCCAATTGCATGTTAATGTCATGAGGATCCAAGAACATAAAGAGTGTCAAGCCGGAAATGCAATCAATGCATGATATTCAAATCTTTTGCTTTGATCTGTTTAATCCTGTGGACCGTTATTATTTTAGTATGTTTTCACGTACAATCTACTAATTAAAATTCAAATTTCATCACATACAGAATGTATCTCAATTCACATGGGCCAAGCCGGTATCCAAACCGGAAATGGATGCTGGGAGCTATACTGCCTTGAACACGGAATCCAACCCGATGGTCAAATGCCAAGCGACAAGACAGTCGGTGGAGGAGACGATGCCTTCAATACATTTTTCAGTGAGACAGGCGCCGGAAAACATGTTCCACGTGCGGTATATGTAGATCTTGAACCAACAGTTTGTGACGAAGTTCGTTCAGGAACTTACCGTCAACTTTACCATCCTGAACAAATCATCAGTGGAAAAGAAGACGCCGCCAATAACTACGCCCGTGGTCATTACACAATTGGAAAGGTAAGCTTAGTTATTTCTCATGTCAATCGTTTAAAAGATTTTGAAAAGATTCATAATTTCATTGTCTTACTCTTTTGCTATTTCCAGGAAATTGTTGATCTTGTTCTTGACAGAATCCGCAAGTTAGCTGATAATTGTACCGGACTTCAAGGTTTCCTTGTATTCCATGCAACTGGAGGAGGAACTGGATCTGGTCTTGGGTCTCTTCTATTAGAAAGACTTTCTGTTGATTATGGGCGTAAATCAAAGCTTTCTTTTGCAGTTTCTCCTTCTCCTCAAGTTTCAACTGCTGTAGTAGAGCCTTACAACTCTGTACTTTCAACTCACGCCCTTTTGGAACATACTGATTGTACATTCTGTCTTGACAACGAAGCTCTTTATGACGTTTGTCGCAGAAACCTTGACATTGAACGACCAACTTATACAAACTTGAATCGTCTCATTGCACAAGTTATTTCCTCACTTACAGCTTCTCTTCGCTTCGATGGTGCTCTAAATGTTGATGTTACTGAATTTCAAACAAATCTCGTTCCATACCCTCGTATTCACTTTATGTTGACATCCTATGCTCCTGTTATTTCAGCCGAGAAAGCATATCACGAACAGCTATCTGTTGCAGAAATCACAAACTCAGTATTCGAACCTGCTGGAATGATGACTAAATGTGACCCTCGTCATGGTAAATATATGGCATGCTGTCTCATGTATCGTGGAGATGTTGTACCAAAAGACGTTAATGCTGCAGTTGCTACCATCAAGACAAAGCGCACAATACAGTTTGTCGATTGGTGCCCAACAGGATTCAAGTGCGGAATTAATTACCAACCCCCCACTGTGGTGCCTGGTGGAGATCTTGCTCGTGTTCAACGTGCTGTTTGTATGGTTGCCAATACAACTGCTATTGCTGAAGCCCTTTCACGTATTGATCACAAATTCGATCTAATGTATGCCAAGCGTGCATTTGTACATTGGTACGTTGGAGAAGGAATGGAAGAAGGAGAGTTTTCTGAGGCTCGCGAGGATCTTGCTGCTCTTGAAAAAGATTATGAAGAGGTTGGAGCTGAGACGGCTGAGGGTGAAGGCGAAGAAGATTTCGATGAAGAGTACTAAATGTATCAAGGTTTCCTATGAATTTTTGATGATATGTCATCATCTCTCGTTATAACATAGATTGTACGTATCAGATAGTAATGAAATTGTCTATATCTTCTTCATCAGGAACATTTGTTTTTTCTGGAGAGGAATAGATTTGTTTATTTAAAATATCACATTGATGTATTAAAAATGCCTTCTCAGTGCCATAATATGTTGTTGTTTTTTAATTAATTTGTAGAGTCTAATAAAATGAGTATGTGCCCTTGTTTCAACTGAATAATTAAAACTTGTCACAAAGATCATGCATATTTTGAGCAAATTCGAATGGTATCTCCAGTTTGGCTTTGATTTCGACGATATGATCCTTGAGTATTCATCAACATACGGCTCTCTTTATTAAAATATAAGTTTAAACCCTTGAAAAACTTCAATGATATTTCATTGTCAGCAGATGCAATTATAAAACATTTGAAGTTGACTTTTTCAGCAATCTTCAAATTAGGCTACATCGTGCGTGGTTCCAGTAATATTGTAAAATATAT
>Ga0209092_10004824_pt1 | contig 11079 bp, 7 predicted proteins | sample FraStrMetagenome_FD_187446 | JGI IMG/M metagenome (GOLD analysis project Ga0209092, IMG submission 187446) | Marine eukaryotic phytoplankton communities from Arctic Ocean - Fram Strait ARC3M Metagenome (SPAdes) (version 2) | ecosystem: Environmental > Aquatic > Marine > Oceanic | place: Fram... | reverse complement strand
CCCTCCCGCGGAGCATGCGGACGACACGGAGGTCGTCCCTCCCGACGGATCATGCGGGCGTGGTAATTAGTGGCAGTCACTGTCTGCACTAGGCGCGTGATTGAGCGATCAATACAGGAAGCATACACTACGCATTGAAAATACGAACTTGGTGTTACCGGATCGACGTACGATCTTACATAAAGGCCTTATTCCGACATGTTTGGAATAAGGCCGATACGAATTCGTATTTGAATCAAAATGGCATCCCGTAGGGGATTCGAACCCCTGTTGCCTGGATGAAAACCAGGTGTCCTAGACCGGGCTAGACGAACGGGACGTGATGCGAAGTCACGGAAGCTACGTTTCAGCTCATCCCCCGCAAGTCTTTTTTGCCATTATCTGTGGAATTGTGTCTTATGCTTGATGGCACTAATGGCCCCACCGCTGTAATTGGTCGCGCCGCGTTGCAAATCGACCTCTCAATTGGGGAAGCCGTGTTTGTGCGACTCCGCCAGAACTTAGCGGATCAGACTATTTGGAGCAGCCGGCGCCAATGATCACTGTATCTGACTCCGAGGCGTCGGATCAATCCAGCGTATTTAAGCATGCTCGAGCAGTGCTTGCCTGAGTTTTTTTGGTCTGCGTTAAAAGGATTGTAACTGCTAAGATATTTTGATTCGCGAGCAGCGGGGGATAGCCATTCGCTAGCTGGATTTGCTTGGAGCATTATTTTTTGGATTTTATTGTGGTCTATTAGCAGTGATCTATTTATGTTAATTAACATGAAAAAGGTGTCTGTAGGTATGAAGCAAATCGCGGCCGAGGCGGAGGTGTCAATGATGACAGTTTCCCGCGTATTGCGTAATAAATCCAATGTGGCGCTGGCGACTGAACAGAAGATTCGTGCCATCGCGAATCGGCTTGGCTATACACCAAACCGGTTGGTGCGTGGCATGCAGAGCGGGCGCAGTGGAATCGTCAGTGTGGTGATGCCAGCAGGGCATGCGATTGCACCTGCGATTCTTGAGGGCGCGTATGATTATTTTGCTGAAAAAGATATGCTCATGGCACTTGATCTAGTGCATGGGCATTATGGTGAAAAAGCGGTCGCGGAGCAGAGTAAGGTGATCAATCGCTTGCTCGAAAGTCGCGTCGATGGATTTATTTTACTGCCGGTCAATGAAGAGGCCAGTCCGCTCTATTTTAAAGAAGTCATCGATCGCAAGATCCCGCTGGTGTTAGTGGACCGTAATACAACTCACTTTGAGGCGGATTTTGTTGGAACCGATGATTTTGCTGGTGGCTACGAGGCGGCGCGTGTGTTGGCTAAAAATGGCTGTAAAAATGCAGTGCTGATTTCGACGGGCGATTTAGTCAGTACCAGTCGCTTGCGCTCGGAGGGCTTCAAGGCAGGTTTGAAGGCGTTTAAAGTGAAGTTGATCGCGAATGTGGTCGCACCGAACTTTACGCACAATACAGATTTGATTGATCATGAACTGACGAAATACCAAGGGCAGTTTGACTGTGTGTTCGGGATCGCTGACCGTCTGGCGATCAGTGCCTGGCATAGTTGCCAACGACTGAAACTGAAGATCCCACAGCAGGTGAAGGTGGTGGGATTTAGTGCCTTGAATTTACGTGACCCGCGTGTCGCCTTGTCGTCGTTTGATCAGCAGCCTTATAAGATCGGACGCGATGCGGCGAAGCTGCTGATCGAACGCATTGAGAAAGGGCCGTGGACGCGTAAGCCGAAAGCACGGACGATTCTGACTACGCCGCAATTTGTAGTAGGAACGTCTTGTCCACAGGCGTAATTTTCAGAGACCTGAGGTCTGAGACCTGAGGGCTGAGGACTGAGGTCTGAGGACTGAGACCTGAGGACTGAGACCTGAGGACTGAGGTCGGAGGGCTGAGGGCTGAGACTTGAGGTCTGAGGTCTGAATCGTAGAAGCGACACTCTTGTCGCTTTCAATCGGACTCGAAAAAGCGGCAAGCGTGCCGCTTCTGTCCAAAGCTGGATACACTTAGTCTCGGCTCGTTTTTTTCAAATCGCCGCAGACGTCTTCGAACCAGGCGAGTAGGTCGCGTTCCATGCGTTGCACGCGGTGCGGACTTTGTTTGGCTAGATTGGTTTGTTCCAGCGGGTCGTTTTTCAAGTTGTAAAGTTCGACGGGTGGCGGTGCTGGCAAATTCACCTCGGGGGCGGGATCGGTAATGATGCCGTTCTCGATGAAGTGCTCGGGTTGATACATCGAGACGTCGAGCCATTTGATGTCGGGCACTTCAAAGGCTTCGGGCACAAACGGGCGCACCAGTTTCCAATCGCCGTCGCGGATCGCAGCGTTGTATTCGATTAATGGATCGTAGCGGTTCCATTGCCAGCAGCGTTGCGGATGGTAGGGGGCGACTTCGCCGCGCAGCACGGCGCTCTGATCGACGCCGTCGAGCTTGAGTGTGCTCGGCGCTTCGACGCCTGCGAAACTTAGGATGGTGGGCAGCCAATCGCACATGTGGAAGAAGGTGTTGTCGCCGGTGTCGTTTTGTTGTAGGCCTGCTGGCCAACGCACGATGGCAGGCACCCGAATGCCGCCTTCGTAGGTGGAGCCTTTGGAGCCGTGCAGTTGGCAGTTGAATCGATCCAGGCAGTCGTCGCCAGAGCCGCCGAATTGCGGACCGTTGTCGCTGGAGAACACGATCAGGGTGTTTTCGCGCAGGCCGAGCTGTTCCACGCTTTCGAGCAGGCGCCCGACGTTACGATCCAAACGGCGGATCATGGCGTAGAGTATTTTGACGGCTTCGCTCAGGTCGTCGCGGTCGCGGAATACGGCCAGGTCTTCTTCGGGTGCTTGCAGCGGTGTGTGTGGCGCGTTGTAAGTGAGATGCAGGTAGAATGGGTCTTTTGGGCTGCGCTTGATAAAGTCGATCGCTTCGTCGGTCCAGAAGTCGGTGAGATAGCGGCCATCGGCGCGTTGCACGCGGTCGCCGGATTCGAGCCGCCAGTCGTAGTAGTCGTGCATGCCGCCACGAAAACAAATGGCTTCGTCGAAGCCGCGCTTTTCAGGTTTGTAGCGGGGATCAAATGCACCGAGGTGCCACTTGCCGATTAGTCCCGTGCGATAGCCGGCGCCTTTAAGGATGTCGGCGATGGTTACTTCGTTCAGGTCGAGGCGTTCGAGGCCGCGCCACTCCAGGGTGTCAATCGAGCCGGTTCGTTGCGGATAGCGCCCTGTGAGTAGGGAGGCGCGCGAGGGGTTGCAGACCGGCGAACTGGTGTAGTGCTGCGACAGGCTGGTGCTTTCTTGGATGAATTGATCCAGGAACGGTGTCTCGCTGATGCCTTTGTTGAAAAAACTAAAGTCGCCGTAGCCGAGGTCATCGACTAGGATGTGAATAATGTTTGGACGTGTCATGTGTGGTTAAACAGCGATAAAGTTGTGCGTATATTTATATTTGATAATAGTAACATTTATGAATTGACGCCAATCAATTCACACGATCATTTGCCACTGTTACATCTTTAGCCAGCTTAGTTATGGTTTGCTATCGCAAAACAATTTTTCATGTAGGGTTATATAATAGGGTTATATAATAGGTTAAGGTCGTACCTTTAGGGGGTACGGCCTTTTTACTTTCTAGCTGAGGTTTGGTGCGCGAGTGTGGGGCGGCTCGTATCAATATATTCAATACATACGTAAAAGGCACCGTGTGAGAGGATGCTATGGTTGGTACACGCGATTTTGGTTTCGAGGAGGGTGGTGCCACGTTCAACTTCGATTTCGAACTCAACATCGCGCGCACCTGCTGGAATGACTCGGGTGTACGCTTGTTGGCCTATCCAGAGTGTGGCAGTGCCAGTGTTGAGTTGGGCGGCGGCATCGCTGGCTTCTCTGGGCAATGTGCGGAGGGTAATGCGGTAGGTGCCGGTACGGGCGAAGTCGATGGCCCACGCGCCGAATCGTGCAATACGCTGCAGGGCTTGGCCTGTTGCTAGCGCGCGCACATAGTTTTGGTTCCAAGGTGGATATTTGTCGCCTTGATCTGCGATCGAAGACGCCCCCCAATCCATGCACGTCAAATGGCTGAGTGGTGCGGCCGCAGCTCCGACGATGATGGGCGGCACGTCTTCGGCTAGGGGACGGACCTCGCGCCACCACTGCTCGTATTGTTTACTGAGTGTATTGAAGGCTTCGGGATAGTCGCTGGCCACGTCGTGCTGCTCTTTGCGATCATTCTGTAGGTCGTAGAGTGCTTTGCCTTCGACGAGGGAAAAGCGCTCGTTGCGAATCGCGCTGCCGTTATATTTGTGCGCCTCGGCTTGGCCGTTGGGCCAGCGTCCGACGTGGGTGACGATGCTACGGTTGGGCCAATCGATGACCTGCTCGTTTTGTAGTAAAGCTGCGAGCGAGCGTCCGTCGGTGGGTGTTTGTTGGCCGAGTGGGATGCCCGCTAGTTCGGCGAGCGTCGGAAAGATGTCGCTGATCGCAGTCAGTGTCTCCACGCCGCGGCCGCCTTGAATGTTACCCACGGGCCAACGTATGAAGCAGGGCACGCGCACGCCCCCTTGGTAGGGCGATGCTTTGGTGCCGCGCAGGCCGGCGTTGTATTCCATCTCGTCGGGGCGTCCGCCTTTGGCGCTACCATTGTCGCCCATGAAGAGCACGATGGTGTTGTTGGATAGTTCCTTGTCTTCGAGTTTTTTGAGCAGTTCGCCGACTTCGCGATCGAGATCGTCGATCATGGCATAGAAGCGGGCCTGTGAGTCGGGCAGGCCTTTATCCAAATACTTTTGCGCCAATTGTTCGTCAATTTGCAGGGGAGTGTGCGGTGTGTTGAGCGAGAGGTAGGCGAGCCAAGGTTGTGGGGTGGCTTGATCGATCCAGTTCCAAGCGGCGCGACTGAAGACCGCGGTGCAGTAGCCGTCGGTGGCTTGCCAGCTGCCATTGTGATAAACGTGTGGATCGAAGTAGGAGTTGCCCCAATAGTCTGGCGTCTGGCCGATGCCACCACCGAGGTGGATAAAGACTTCGTCGAAGCCGCGGTCTTGCGGGCGGCTCGGGTAGGTTTCGCCAAGGTGCCATTTGCCAAAGATCGCGGTGCGGTAGCCAGCGGCTTGGAAGTGCTCGGGGAGTGTCGGAATGCCAGGCTTGAGCAGACTACGTCCGCTGATGGTATGAGTGATGCCGACCTTGAATTCATGTTGGCCGGTCATCAGTGCCGCGCGGGTGGGGGAGCACGTCGGGGAGGCGAGGAAGTCTTCGAGGCGCACGCTGTCTCTGGCGAGTGTATCTAGATTGGGGGTTTCCAAGGAGGGGTTGCCGTAAAATCCGAGGTCAGACAGGCCTTGATCATCGGTCAGGATGATGAGGATGTTGGGCGAAATATCATTGAGCGAATCCGGGCGATGCGCCGCAGCCAGCACGTGGGTCGGGAGTAGTATTTGGCTGCAAAGTGCAACCATGAGAGCTGAGAGTCCTACGGTTTTCATTGGTCTTTGTTTTAGGTATGAACAGAATGAGCGCAAATGTTTTGTAAGTATTAACATTCGTGCTGATTTGATTGCCTCAAAGAGCATTGGGGATGCCGGCCGACTCCCTCCATTGTCCCTGCTGGTCTCATGCTAGCTCGGGCGTGGCAAGACCCGCTCCGATGTAGGCGATTGAATTTGTTCCAAGCGCTATCACGCAATTGCGTGATAGACGAATATCGGCTGGGCGTGTATACTTTGTGCACGATCACAGCAAATAACTAAATATTATGAACTCCATCACCCGTCGAAATTTTATCCAAACCGCTGCCGCTGCCACGGGAGCGTTCGTCTTACCGCGCTTCAGTATTGGTCAGCCAGGCGTCTCTGCGAACAATAAGTTAAATATCGCGATGGTCGGTGCCGGTGGCATCGCTCATATGGCATACAACGGCTTGCAGGGCGAAAACATCGTGGCCTTGTGTGATGTCGATTCCAACCGTCTGCACGAGCATGCGGAGAAGTATCCACATATTAACAAAGCCGCCACGTTCAGTGACTTTCGCGTGATGTTCGACAAGATGGGCAAGGGGATTGACGCGGTTTGCATCGGCACGCCCGATCATACTCATTTTGTCGCTACGATGGCAGCGATGGAGTGTGGGCTGCACGTCTATACGCAAAAGCCGCTGACGCATAACATTTGGGAGGCGCGCACGCTTCGCAAAGCCAACGAGCACTACAACCTAGTCACCTGTATGGGCAACCAAGGCCATACGTATGACGGCCTTCGGCAGATGCGTGAGTGGGTGGAAGCTGATGTATTTGGGCAGATCCATGAGGTTCACAGTTATCTGAAAGTGGACGGCTTGTTCGGTGTTCGACCCGGCTATCCACTGCCGCCACAGGAAAGCCCCGTTCCGGCGTCTTTGGACTGGGATCTCTGGCAAGGGCCGTGCCCAGCGGCATCGTTCAATAAACGCTACCACCCTGGAGGCTGGCGACGTTGGCGTCAGTATGGCAATGGTATGCTGGGCGACTGGTTTCCGCATATTGCCGACGCTCCTATTTGGATTCTCGATCTCTATGAGCCCGTCGCGGTCGAAGCAGAAACGGTCGTGGGTAGTAACGAATGGCTGGCACCGTCTGAGTGTCAGATTCGTTTTGAATTCCAGCATCGTGGCAGCAAGAAGCCATGTACCTTCTACTGGCATAACAGCGCGACGGATTTAGGCTTTAGTAAACCCGACCAGTGGACCTGGGGCGACGAACTGCCTAAGGGAGGCAGTTTGTTCTTCGGCGAGAAGACGGTCGGTTTTACCGATAATCGTTCCAGCAATCCGCGCTTGGCGAATCGTGACGAGATGAAGGCCTTTAAGGAACAGGGCTATCCAGATGAAAAATATCCGCGCGTGAAAGGCGGGCCCTTTGTAGAGTGGACACGCGCAATCAAAGGCGAGGGGCCTGAGCCCGGTTCCAACTTTGAAGAGGCGAGCCGCTTTACGGAAGTCATGTTACTCGGAGCCTTAGCCGCTCGTTTTGGCGGACGCATCGAATGGGATGCGAAAACCATGCAGATCACCAATCGCCCAGAGCTCAACCAATACTTAAAGGATCCCGTCCGCGAGGGCTGGTCTTACGGTGAGGATCTGTGGAGCTAAGCGTTAGGCACCGCTGGCTGACAAATTGTGATTTTAAACACCAGTCGTTGAATGGACGCGCTCTTCAAACTCGGATAATTCTACTACAACTAACTCCACCACTACAAAGCATATGCATTTAGCTTCCGTCTTCCTAGCCCCGATCGACTGGACGATCATCGCGATATTCTTCGCTATCGTCCTCGGCATCGGCTTTGTCGCCTCACGCACCGCAGGCAAGAGCTCTAAGGAGTTCTTCCTCGGTGGTCGCCACATGCCCTGGTGGCTGCTCGGTATTTCCATGGTGGCCTGCACCTTCTCCTGCGACACGCCCAATCTGGTTACACAGTTTGTGCGTGAAGATGGAGTCGTCAAAAACTGGGCATGGTGGGCGTTCCTCATCACAGGCATGGTCACGGTGTTCATCTACGCCCAGCTATGGCGCAGATCGAATGTGATGACCGACCTGGAGTTCTACGAACTGCGCTACAGTGGCAAGGGAGCCAGCTTCCTTCGCGGTTTCCGCGCGATCTATCTCGGCGTCTTTTTTAACTGTCTTATTATGGGCTCTGTCTCGCTCGCTGCGATTAAGATTGGCGGCGTTATGCTGGGAACCTCGCCGCTCACCACGATCGTCGGTGCGTCGGTCTTCGTCGTCATCTATGCCTCCCTCGGCGGCATTAAGGGCGTCATTTGGTCGGACTTTTTCCAATATGGCATCGCCATGGTCGGTGCGGTTTACGCCGCCTACGTCGCGGTCAACTACGCCGATCCGGTAAGCGGTGTCGCTGTCGGCGGACTGAGTAATCTGCTCAACCACGAGTCAGTCATCCCCAAGCTCAGCATCATGCCGGACTTCAGTAACTGGATGTCCTTCATGCCGCTACTGATCATCCCGATCGCAGTGCAATGGTGGGCCGTTTGGTATCCCGGCGCAGAGCCAGGTGGTGGCGGTTACATCGCCCAGAAAATGCTCTCTGCTAAAGACGAGAAAAACGCTGTTGGCGCCACACTCCTCTTCAATTTCATGCACTATGCTGTGCGCCCTTGGCCGTGGATTATCGTCGCGCTCGCTTCGTTGATTATCTTCCCACAGCTGACCGATATTAAGGCTCAGTTCCCTGAGATCGATCCCAAGTATCTCAAGAACGACATCGCTTACCCGGCCATGCTCGCGAAAATCCTTGGCCCAGGCTGGCTCGGCATCGTCGTCGCCTCGCTCATCGCCGCTTACATGTCGACTATTGGCACCCACCTCAACTGGGGTTCATCCTACGTCGTGAACGACTTCTACAAGCGCTTCGTCAAGAAAGACGCTTCGGAAAAAGACATGGTTCGCATGGGCCGTATTTGCACTGTTGGGCTGATGGTCTTCGCTGGCGTCCTTTCGCTCACCATTCTCGACTCCGCGCAAAAAGGCTTCGAGCTACTCTTCCTCTCTGGTGCTGGCACCGGTGCGATTTATCTCCTTCGCTGGTTCTGGTGGCGCATCAACGCTATGACCGAAATCGTCGCTATGTTCGCCGCGACCATCGCTGCGGTATGGCTCGTATTCGGCCCGGGCGACGCTGGTGCATTGCGTTGGTTCGTCTCTAGCGATAACGTCGCTGCAAAGGTTCACCGCATTGAAGATCCTGCGCTCATCGCATTCATTGATGCCGCAAACTCCGAAGGTGCTGAAACGCTCGAAGCCCTCGAGCTAGAAGTCGTCGAAGCTTCCGCTGTATGGAAAGCAGCTCCTAAGAGCGACGAAGCGACTCGTAGTGCCGCTCATGATGCCTATGGCATCGCTTACACCCGCCAGGCCGACGTTAGCCAGTCACTCTCGGTCGGTGCTCTAACGGAAGCCTACATTCAGCTCAAAGCGCCGAATGCCATCCTCACGGTTGACCCCGATCCTGATGCGATTGCACCCAAAGTAAAAGACATTGATGTTGCCGCTGCGACCGCGGCCATCATCAATTCCATCACCAGCGCCGCGGCAGAAAATGCAACCGTTCAGGCCGTCACTACAGCCCCGCAATGGGCAACTACGCTGGAACAGTTTAAGATGGGCTACCGGAAAGAACTTCTCGAAACCATCAACACCACACTTGAGTCGCGCGACAAACCGATCAAAGGACTCTACGCTGCCAGCATCGGATTCGGCGGTATCGTCAAGGATGGCACTGTATTCATCTATCACCCTGATGTGAATGGACTGACCTTCTCAGTGAAGCTGATGTTCATGGTGATCGTCGTCACGCTCTCATGGATCATCGCGACCTTGGCAAGCAAGCCGGTTGCCAAAGAAACGCTCTATGCGTTTTACCGTCAGTGTCACCCTGGAGGCCCGGGTTGGGCTAAAGTCCTGCGTGATGCGAAGGATGAGGGAGTCGATCTGAACGGCACAGAGGGCATTGACTGGCAAATGCCACTCAAGCTACTCTGCGTGTTCATTGGCACCGTGATGGTTTACTCATGCCTATTCAGCATCGGTAGCTTCATCTATGGCAACGTTGGCCTCGGTATCGGACTAGGTGCGCTCTCAGTTGCCTGCTGCTATGGCATCTTTACGGCCTTTGGAAAAATCCGTGTCGGTTGAATAAGGAGATAATATAAATGGAAAGCATTCGGGCACCTCTAAAAAACAGTCACTTCAAGCATTCAAAAACCGAATCAAACCAAATCGGCATCAATTAATTATGAATAACACAAACTCTCTTCCCCGTCGTCGCTTCCTGAAGCAATCCGTCGCTGCAGCTGGATTCCTGCTCGGTGCACCTTCTATTATTAAGGCCGAAACCCTCGGCAATGCCAACAAAGCAGGCGCCAATTCACGGATCGGTATCGGCTTTATCGGCACAGGCCTTATCGCCAAAGGGCACCTGGCATCCTTCGCCGGGATGAAGGACGTTCAAGCAGTCGCGGCCTGCGATGTCCGCACGTCCAACCTCAACAAGGCGGTCGAAAAGCTCGCCAGCAAAGGCGCGACCTCGGTCGCGGCAACCCAATACTACGAAGAACTCCTGCAAAATCCGGCTGTCGACATCGTCTGCATCGCCACCCCGGACCATTGGCACGCAGCAATTGCGATTGAAGCCATGCAGGCCGGTAAGGATGTCTACGTTGAGAAGCCCATGACGCTGACCGTCGAGGAAGGTAAAGCCGTGCTAGCGGCCGAACAAAAATACGGCCGCATTGTTCAGGTCGGTTCGCAGCAACGCTCTTCCGCTCACTTTAGAATTGCCGCCAATCTGGTGCGTAACGGTTTGATCGGCGAGGTGAAGGAAGTCTATTGCAAACTTGGTAACTTTCCACAGCCGCCGAAAAACCAACCAGTCCTCCCGGTTCCAGAAGGTTTCGACTATGACCGCTGGCTCGGCCCCACACCCTTTTACGAGTATACGGAAGATCGCGTCAAACAACAGTATAGTGGTGGTTGGCGCTGCTACTGGGACTACGGTAGCCGCAAGTTCGGCGACTGGGGCGCACACCATTTCGACATTGTTCAGTGGGCACTCGGACGCGATGACACGGGCCCGGTTGAGTTTATCCCACAGGGCCACAACGGCGCGAAGCACCATCACTACCGCTACGCGGACGGCATTACGGTTTGGCGCGACAAGAAGCCGGACCATGGCCACTCGATTCGTTTTATCGGCACCGAGGGGGAAGTGCACGTCGGTCGCGGCAAAATCGCCACATTGCCGGTCGATTTGCGCAAGCATCGTTTCGGTCCGGATGCGATCCAAGTCTACGAGTCCAATAACCACCGCGCAAACTTCATCGACAGTGTAAAGTCGCGTGAGCCGACCATTTGTCCAGCATCGGTCGGGCACCGATCTGGCACGATCTGCCAACTCTCCGGTATCGCCGAGCGCCTTGGCCGGTCGATTGAGTGGGACCCGACTGCAGAGCAAATCCTTGGCGACGCAGAAGCAAAATCCATGCAAGATCGCCCACGCCGCGCAGGCTACGAACTGCCGACGGTATAAAGGCCACACGGGGAAC
>Ga0209092_10004822_pt1 | contig 11079 bp, 20 predicted proteins | sample FraStrMetagenome_FD_187446 | JGI IMG/M metagenome (GOLD analysis project Ga0209092, IMG submission 187446) | Marine eukaryotic phytoplankton communities from Arctic Ocean - Fram Strait ARC3M Metagenome (SPAdes) (version 2) | ecosystem: Environmental > Aquatic > Marine > Oceanic | place: Fram... | reverse complement strand
AATGAACTATCCTCATTATAACAATTAATGGCATCCCAATATGAAGAAGGTTTTAATCCTTTATGTCCTATATAATCTGGGCTATCAGGTTTAAATGAAAGTTTGTAGGGTTTAATAACTTGGTTGGAACTTATTACTCCATATTTAGCAGAAAGAATCCAAGTATAATCTACCATTTGTGATATTTCCTTCACAACTCCCCAATACCCCCCTTTATATATGTCTATAGCAGGTAGGGGTTTTTGATATTTGTTAGAAGCACATATTGTTATAAAATGTATTTTACTCATTTATTCAATCTATTTTTAAACTCTTTTAAGTTAGGACCTAATCTTCTTTTAAATTTATGATGTTGAAATTTTTTAGTATTATGTTCAAAGTGTGGTTTTAGAGGTGCCCAATAATAAATGTTAATGTAAAAATCAACTTGGTCATATTCCTCCCAATCAATGGCACCCCAAACTTTCCCTCCCCATACTTTTTGATTCTCTTTGGATACAGCCTTAAGTGTTCTACCTTGTTTTTTCGCTCTATCCCTAAATATTTTTTGAACAAAAAATACAACATCATCATAAGGTTCAATAATTTCATCGGGTTTCATTAACCCATATTCCCCTGATAATATATAATATTCATCGTATTCTTGTTCTACAAAATCCCTAATGGTTCTAAATAAATGTCCTTTATCATACATTTCTCTAGAGGGACAGGCATTGTCTTTTTTTGTAGAACCACAATTTATTACTGCTATTTTTTTATTCATTTATTGTAATGTTTGGTTGTTGGTTTAACCATTGGATTAAATCTAAAACTAGAGGGTTGGATTTGGATAACTTATCAGTAAACCATACATTATAAGTTTTAGAGGGGTTAATATTTTCCTTAAACTCACCCAATATAGCAATAAACCACCTAATCCCATTACCTGGATGGAATATTCTGTTTTCGTCTGCTTGGGGGATTGATTGGTTTAACATATAAGTTTCTATTATCTCATATTCTAATTCTGGTGTTGTAGTAGATTTATTATAAAAAAGATTAGCAAATATGTTATCTTCTTCCAGTATTTTAGAAATTATAGAGGAGAGTTTACCTTCTATTCCCCTCTTACTAATTATTTTTTTTATTTTAACAATATGTTTAGAATTGATATTTTTATCTTCAATAGCCACCAATAAACCTTGTTTTTCTTTTTTTATTTTGTCTAGAGTAAGTTCATTTATAATTCTACTCTTTTCACTCTTATAATATTCTATAAATTCCATAATTAATGTTTGGACCTTGCGCCCCTTATTACCCCGTGAATATACGAAAGATATTTAACTAAACCAAATTTGTTTGGGTGAGTTGTTTAATCTAAAAAGTCTAAATCATTATTTGTATCTGGTTTGTTTTTGTTTTCGATAACTTCTAGAAATATTAAACTAGCAATTCTATCTTCTTCAATAGCATGCTCATAATCTTCTATAATCTCACCAATTATCCCTCTAGTTTCATCATTTGGAACTATTGGATCATCATCTTCACCTTCACCACCTCTACCTCTATCATTAGGCTCAATGTCTTCTTTTGGGTTAAAACCAAAATCCCTTAATTCAGAAATTAGACTTCTTAAATTTTCTAACTTATCAACATCTTCAGCCATTACTGAAGGGATGATTACCCAAGCATATGGTTTATTCATTTTATCTAATTCATTAGGTGTTATAACTTTTTTATCAATTAAATTTCTATCTCTTAAATCTAACCTAGCTACTCTACCTAATGTTTGGATGAATTTTGACTTTTTTAAATCTCTTAAAAATAAAACACCTGTTAAACCTGGAACATCAATTCCTTCTGTAAGAATATCAAAATGGATAACTATTAATTCTTGGTTTTGACTTGATCCATCAACTTGTAATTGTCTTAACCACTCACGACGATTAACTTTTTCACCATTAATATAATTATTTACTTCATTATTAGAAGCAACAGCAAAAAACTTACCACCACCATTAATAAAATCTTTAATTTCTTTAGATTTAATTAAATTTTTCATATCCTCAGTTCCTGATGCTGATATTAGCATTTTTGGTGAGAGTTTATTTTTTAATAACTTACGATGCTCATTAAAGGATTTCATTACTAATTTACCTAAACTAGCATCTAAATCTTCTTGACCTATTATATTTGGAGATGATACAATATGAACTCGAGGTCTAACTAATTTACCCTCACCAATGGCTTCTAAGGGGGTCATTTCAAATAATCTTTCACCATAAAAACCAACATTATTCATACCTAAACCTTCATCTGAAGGTGTTTCTTTAGTTGTTGCTGTGAAAAAATATTTACGCTCACACTCTATATCATTAAAATCAGTATTAAAACGTTCTCGAACTAAATAATGTGCTTCATCATTAAGGATAATATTAATCGTATTATCTCCTCTCCCATCTTCAATTCTTTTTGCTGAATTATATGTGCTAAGGAATATTAATGGTTGGTTAGCTTTTTTTGCTCTTTCAATCATATCACTTACACCGTGAGGGGAGGTTGTGTTTGTGATTGTAGAATTTGTAAAACCTTTTTTACTTTGTATGGCTTTTAATTTTTTCATTTCACCTACTTTACCTGAATGAACTGCCATATACATGGCATCGATGTCATTCTTGAGGTTGAATTCGAATACTTCTTCTAGAAGTTGATATGAAAGCATAATACGAGGAGCATTAACAACATATATTCTAAAACCTGGGTTTTCTACTATATCGTCTGCTATAATTCCTGCTTGAACATATGTTTTACCTGTAGCAGTAGGCATAATAACAATTCCTTTATCGCTTTCTTGAGTTTTTTTAAAAGCTTCTTTTTGGTAATCATAAAATTTACTTAAAACATCTTTTTTCATAACCTTTATTTTTTAATTATTAACTTGAGCTCGCGCTCCTTATTACCCCATGAATATACGAACAATACTTCAGGAAACCAAACTTCCTATGTATTACTTTAAATAGTTTTTATCTATTTCTACTTTCTATTTCTTTAAATTCTAAATAAGTATCATAACAATCATCTTGTTGGTTGAATCTAATTAAGTCGTCGATTCTTTTTTTTGTATTTTTAATACTATCTCTACAATATTTTACATGGCGATTTAATTCTTTTCTATGTTCTTTTGATGTTGGATGTTTAATGAAAAATGGTTTTGATGGGTTTTGGAAATTATAATCACCACTTCTTAGCATTTTTTCAACTTCTCCACCAGTTGGGAGAATTCCTTTTCTTAAATTTAAATACACATTGTGTGTTAACATCATCCATGAAAGAAAATCTAATTCACTGTCTAATCTTGTTAATTCTGTCATAACCTTTATTTTTTAATTATTAACTTGAGCTCGCGCTCCTTATTACCCCGTGAATATACGAACAATACCTCGGGGAACCAAACTTCCCACGCATTACTTTATCTAGTTCTGCTTTCTAATTCTTCAAGTTCTCTATAGGTATCATAACAATCATTTTGTTGATTATACTCAAATAACTCGTCTATATTTCTTTTTGTATTTTTAATAACAGATTTGTAGTATTTTATATGAAGATTTAAGAATTTTTTATGTTCTTTTGAGGTTGGGTCTTCAATGAAAGAATGTTTGGTTGGGTTTTGAAAATTATACTCAACACTTTTTTGCATTTTTTTAATTTCTCCACTAGTTGGTAGAATTCCTTTTCTTAAATTTAAATACACATTATGGGTTGCCATCATCCATGAAAGATAATCTAATTCATTGTCTAATCTTGTTAATTTTATCATAACCTTTATTTTTTAATTATTGACTTGAGCTCGCGCTCCTTATTACCCCGTGAATATACGAAAGGGGATTGACTAAGCCAACCCCCCTCGCATTATTGTTTTAAATTAATCTTCTAATAAAAACTTTTCAGAAGAACCGTTTTCGTATCTTCTTATAAGAACAACATTCGATGGTAATTTATCTAAAGATATTTCTTGTCCCATAGCATTAAATACTTTGAACGAACCTCTATCTTCTGATTTATTAATTTCACCAATTCCAACTACACTACAATCTCCAATTGTACCTGATTCAGGGAAAAGAAATGTTGGTTCACCATTAACTTCACCTATATAACCAGAACTTCCACCTAAAATATTATCTTCAGAATCAAATATAACCCATAAGTTTTCAGGCCCATATTCTCCTGAAGGATTATAAATAACATCAATACATTCTGATAAATCAACACATAAGTCAGTATTTTGAGAGTAACCACCTTCATATTGCACTTCTACATCTATAGTAAATTCACCATTTACATCAAATATACTATAAATATTGTTGTTTATTGAAATAGTATTACCATTCCACCCATCTCCATAACTATCTGTGAGAAGTAAACTAACATAATCACCATCACAATAAATACATGAATCATCGTTTAGAGTAGCTGAAGAATCAAAGTTAGAAGCAGTGGGATCTGTGCAGCCTGGGAATATAAATTCACAAGAACCATCATCTTCCTCTGCTAAAGGGTCAAAATTAGAAGCAGTTTCGTCTGTACAACCATAAATTATACACACACCTCCTATTTCATAAGTGTCTGAGGCTAATTGATTTAAAGGTTGAGCTTGAGTAGGTTGTTCATAAACAACACCATCAATACTTAAAGTTCCACCATTCCAAGTATCTCCATAAGTATCACTTAAAGTAAGCACATAGATTTCAGGTAAAACAACACATTCATCAAAAGAAGCTTCACCTTCTCCCATTTCAGCGATAATGTCTCCTTCGCAATTAGAAACTGTAAACATATTTTCTCCAGCATATTCTCCTGCTGAATAAACTATACGACTTTGACCTTCATCACAATTATTACACCAAGGCATATAAAAACCAAAACCAAACCCCCATTCAGAGCCTTCTGTTGTATTTACTACTTCACTTCCTATAGTAAGTGTTACTGTAGAACCACCTTCTGTTCCACCAGTCCCATCTAAGTGACTAATATTAAATACATAACATTTACTCAATTCAAGGCAAGCTATTGAAATTCCAGTTGAACCGTTTCCAAAATAAATCGGCTCTTCGCCTTCTTCACCTAAATCCCAACTAATTTCGTCTGCATCATTACCTTCGGTAAAATTGATGAATAAAGGAACTTCTCCTAAACCACATCCTCCGGCTTGTTGACCGTAAGAAATTAAACCCAGCATTAGGGTCATCGCTATAAATAAAACTTTTTTCATTTTTTTAATTTTTTTGTTTTTTTATTTTTTAAATTGTGTTTGATTTTTATTTTGATCTGTTAGGTGGTGATATATTCTTTCTGCTACTAGTTCCTTCCAAACTTGAATGCGGGGTGAGGAAAAACTATCTTTTTTTTTAGGATCGATTAGAATACTTAAATTCCCCTTCAATTCTTCATCCAACATTCCAAGTATATATTCTTTAGATTTGATGTCCACCATTGTTTATTTTTAATGAATCGAAAAATTCTTTTCTTGATAGGTTATTATTTTCTCTAAATACCCCACTGGCTTTAGTAGTAATCATTGAAGCACCCTGATGTTTAACCCCCCTACAACTTACACAATTATGTCCTGCTACTATTGTAACAATTACACCTTTATTACCCTCGGTAATTTTACTTACAGCATTGTGGATAGCTGAGGTTAGTTGTTCTTGGATTGCTCCTCTACGACCAAATAATTCTACAATTCTGTTTAATTTAGATAAACCAATTACTTGACCTTCATCTCCAGCTATATAACCAATATGAACTACTCCTCCGATTGTTTGGTGGTGATGTGAACACATTGAAGTTAATGGTATATTACGTTCTATTATAATTCCATCATATCCATCACTTGGGAATGAAGTAATAGGGGACATTGCTGTATATCTTCCAGCCCATAAATCATTTACATATGCTTTAGCTACACGTCTTGGTGTTTCCATTGAATTGGGATCATTTCTCCAATCACATTTTAAAGCATCTAAAAATTGACCATATGCTAATTCTGCTTGGTCAATCATTTCATCCTTTTCGGATTGTTCTAGAGGGAAACCAGGTGCAACACCATTAGCAAAACCTTCTTTTACAACTTCTAATTCTTCGTGAATTTTTCTTCTTTTATTTTCCATTTATAACTTTTTATTTATAGTGTAATATACGAACCCTATCTACAGAGCCCAAATAGATCTTAAATTTCTATTATATCCCTTTTCATCATTAAGACCGTACCCTATTACCCACTCATCTTTAATGGTGAAGGCATGGTGTGAAGGTTTTGATGGTTTTGGGCTATCTTCTCTTGTAAGTAGAGTAACTATTGTAATTGAGGAAGGGTTTTTAACTTCTAAATACTCAATAACCGCAGCCATTGTATTACCAGTGTCATATATGTCATCTACAAGATAAACATGTTTACCCTTAATTGAGGTTTCTAGGTCTTTGGTGATTTGTATGTCGCCTTGTTTGCGTTTTACATACGATTTAACGCGCATAAAATCACACTCCACATCAATCGGCATAGCCCTAACTAAATCGCTAAAAAACGCAAAACAACCATTAAGTAAACCCACCATTATTACTGGGGTTTTATCTCCTTTATGTTCATCTGCTATTGTTTTAGCGATAATTTTAGTTTGGAGGTCTATTTTTTGATAATTAATTAATTCTTTCATTTTTATTTGTGAGTGAATGTTTGGTTCTTCTAAATTAGTTATTTCTTTCATTTTGATGGGGTTTCTACATTATTACTAAAATAATCCACTAAAATCCTAATAGTTTCATCTATGGCATCATAGTCGTTAGTTGTTTTATTAATATTTTCAACTATTTCTATTGCTATATCTTTCATTTTTTAAATTTTTAATGGTTTAAACACACCTTTGATCTGAAAAGGCTATTATGTGTGGTCTCCAAGTCATTCGATATCCATTATCTCTTACCCAGTCGAATACTAATGGGTATGATTTAAATAAAGACTCTCTTGAATCACCTGCAGGCATAAACCATACTTTATCTTCAGGAGCATTTAAAGTTTTAATACATTCCATAATTTCAGCTAATGCTCCTTCATCTTTACCATCCCACACGGGTTTTAAATGATAATCTGAATGGTATTCAATGGATTTTGAAATTGCCTCATAATTAAGTCTAAGTCTATTATGAGTTTTAATCATTCTTTCATCTGTGATTTTACCTTCAGGTGTTTCTACTCCTAAAACAGGAACAGAATTACTAAACTTAGGACTAATAGATAGAAGATTAATTGGGAAATCAGTTTCTAGAAAGTGAGAACCCTCAGTTTCGATAGTAATGAATATTCCTTCTTTATTAGCAAAATGTGTTAATTCGTTGACTAGAGCACTATGCATTGTAGGTGAACCTCCAGTTAACATCATTTCTTTAATGTGAGGATTTGCTTCGTACATATCAATTATGTCTTGAAAACAAAATTGCCCTTTTTCAGGATGTATGGAAGTATACCAACTGTCGCACCATCCGCCTTCACCAAAATAGCAACGGTGAGTACATCCTGTAGTTCTAATACAAATTGTTGGATATCCTGCTCTACTACCTTCGGATTGAACGCAAGTATAAACTTCCACAATTGGGAGGTTTTTATTATAATCCTCAATACGCTTTAATTGTTTTTCTTTCATACTATTAATTTAATTAGAAAATCTTTCACTTCCAAGCATATATTGTAAAACTGTTTGAGGAATACCTGAATGGGTATATTGTTCTAGTTTTGCTAATGCTTGTGTTACATCTTGTGCTATAATAGATATAGTAATTACATCTTTATTTTCTACATAAGTGCATTCATATATTAAACTACCTTTAACTTTAGAAGTGCTGACCAACTTAATTTCTAGTACGGCTATTTTTCTACCCATACCTTCTAAAGAATTTAGTAGGTCTTTTTTTTCTTTTTTATATTTATTTTTAATCATCAAATAATAATTTAATCTTCTACATAACATGCAGCATTCTTTCCATGCTCCATAAATTTAACCTTAGTAACTCTAACTCTTCCATCAGTTTCTTCCTGTACGAATGGGTTTAATTTATTAAAAATATATTCAGAGAACTTCTCAGCACCCGTTGCTGGGATTACTCTTAATTGAATTACACCTAAACCATCCATTGTTTTCCAACCCCCCATTCCTGGGTCGTCTTCAGCAATAATCACTGTGTGGTCAAACATATGGTCCATCCACTCTTTTGGTTGTTTACCATCAATTAAGGTAGTAGCACGTTTCATACCTCCAAAATCCCAAACCCAGTTTCTTTCATCTAAGTTACCTTCAAAGTATACTTTAAAAGAAATACCATAACCATGTAAAAATCTACAATGTGTATCTTCTGCTTTCCATTGACGAAACACTGTACTAAATCCGTCAAATATTTTACTTGATTGAAATTTACCCATTATAAAAATTTAAAATTTGTTCTCTTGTCATAGCCCCAGTTTTACGATTAATTTCATTTCCACCCATATCAGTTAAAACTAAAGTTGGTATGTTTTTAATGCTATATTGTTGGGTTAAAGTAGCATCATAATCACAATTGACTTTTTTAATCTTTACCCCCTCAGCCATTAGGCTGTCTACTATTGGTCCTAACTGTTTACAAGGCCCACACCAAGGTGCACTAAAATAGATAATTCCTCTTTCGTTGTTCATAATTTTTATTGTTTATTTGTTTAATTTTATTATACTAATTCTTCACCTATACCTACTAGCTCAGCTAGGAATAACCATATGAACCCTAATTCAAACATACCAAAAAACCCAAAACCACAAGCGATCAGCCTAATAAAGGATTTTATAAATGATACAATTTGATGTTTTCTGGCATCTGGGAGTTCTTGTTTAGTTTTCTTAGTTTTTTTATTTGAAAAGTAAGTACCTCTCAATGCTTCTGTTTTTCCGTCACTCATATTTTTTAATTTTTTGTTTCTTGTTCCATAATAAGTTTATCAATGTCTTTTCGATTTTGCCATCCTATTGGATCACCAATCATATCACCATCTTCACCAAAAATTGCAACTTCAAATGTAGTGAAATCACTTTCTTTCACCCCAAAATTCTTTGAACCATATGAAGATTCCCCTGCAACTATTGAAAATTCAATACCATTATCAAGTGTTAGCATGCCTTGAATACTACCTATCCCAGATACTTCGTGCTGTTTCCAACTTACATCTTTAAATCCTTTCATAACTTTTATTTATTTAATTAAAACTTGAGCTCGCGCTCCTTATTATGCCGTGAATATACGAAAGGAAATTGGCTAAACCAACCCCTCTCGCATTTCTATTATTTAATCTCTGCCTAACTCAGCTACTAATTCATGTTCACGTAGTAACTCTATAACGTAGGTTTTAGCTACTTCGAAAGGAACTTCACCACTTTCATCTTCATATTGTACAGGATCGTCAACACCCAAATCAATAAATGCCTCAATACGCTCAACACTAGAAGCAGACTTATAATCACTATTACCAGAAGGATAAGGCTTATATGAAGTATTAGTTCTTTTATATACTTCTTTAAACCCAATACCCAACTCTTTAACCAACTCTTGTCCATCTTTTAAAATTCCTAATTTATCAGTTTCTAAATATGGCGTAAAATAATCTACTCTATCAGCGTCCCAATTCCCTTCTCTAAAAGCTTTATCATCTGCATCCCTAAATTCTTGCCTACAATCTGGATAGATCGAGTGATCACCTGAATGTATTCCAAGAGCTATATCGCAAGTTTCTCCTGATTTATTTGCTACTGATAGTGCCACTGCTTGGGCTATAGAAGCAAACATTTTATTTCTATTAGGAACAACTGTTTCTTTCATATTACTATCTTCATAATGTCCTTCAGGCACATCATCTCCACCTTCTACTAGAGCTGAGTCTAGTAAATCTACTAAACCATCTAATTTAATTACTTTATAAGTAACGACATCTTTAGGAAGGTTGTAGATTTTTAATTCTTCATTAAGGTAGTTAACTAATTCTTGAGCCCGTTCTAGCTCAACTTTATGTTTTTGACCATAATCAAAGCTGATACCAACAACATTTTCATATTCTTTTAAACATCTAAGTAGTAAAGTGCTTGAGTCCATGCCTCCACTTAATGAAATCACTACGTTTTTTTTACTTTTACTCATTTTTTATTTATTTTATAACTGCCAGGTATTATTTGGATATAGGCTAATCCTATTTTTATTTTATCTACGGGCTAAACTATAATCTTCCCCTACAGGTCGAATTACTGATATTGAGTCATCTCCAACTTTACATCTACCTCCCTGCTTTAGTATTTTTCTTACTAACCCTTCTTCTTTCTCAGACCAACTTTCACTTAAAGTAATTAACTCCTCTTTAGTGGTTTGTTTACCATTTAAAGTTATTTTATCTAAACCTCGTATGGTTTGTTTTTTTAATGCCATTGTTGTTATGTTTTAAAATGGTAAACCACCATCATATGTATCTTGTGGGAGAGTATCTTCTCTCTCATGTTTTTGGAAATAACTATCTAAAAATTCTTTAGGGTATAGCATTACACTCCCACTGTAGTTTTTAGTGGAGACTTCCCTAGTTTCAGGTTTAACCCTCACTTTCTTTGCAGCGGCATATACTTCTTTACCTAACTCCCCCCCTGCAGGTTTACCTAAGTAATTATATAAACTTAACATTTCATTTTTCATTTTATCTTCTTTTTTTAGTTCTTGTTTGTTGTCCTCTTTGATTGTAGGGACTCACTGGACCCCATGCTTGTATACAATCAGGTTTTTTTCTTTCTTTAGTATACACACCTTTTCTTACCTGCCAATGAGAATGACTGGAGGTGCAGCTAGATAATATTGAAAGGGTAGCTATTACTAATACTGCTCCTATCATTTTTTTTCTTTTTTCCATAAATATTTTTTAAATTATATTATTTATTTGTTTAAACTTCCTTAAATTATGATTAAGTAATTCATTATCTACTAACAATGATTCATCATAGTGGTTATTCATGTTGGATTTTGGTTTATTTAATAGTCCCCCATTTGTGTATT
>Ga0209092_10004821_pt1 | contig 11080 bp, 5 predicted proteins | sample FraStrMetagenome_FD_187446 | JGI IMG/M metagenome (GOLD analysis project Ga0209092, IMG submission 187446) | Marine eukaryotic phytoplankton communities from Arctic Ocean - Fram Strait ARC3M Metagenome (SPAdes) (version 2) | ecosystem: Environmental > Aquatic > Marine > Oceanic | place: Fram... | reverse complement strand
TATAATCTTGGTAAGTGCAATTTGCTTCGAACTTTATTATTTTGTAATCTGTTTCATCGTCATCATCCAGTCCATCCGAATCCACTAAAAGATTCTCACCGTTTTCATCTGTAAAATATGTGCCAGTAGGTTGTGCTCCCATTATTGCACCTGGATCGGCGTCTCTAATCATTTGAACAAAATCTTCTAAATGTCCATCATCAAGAAGCTCTGAGGATGTATCTAGCCAATAGCCATCTGCATAATCTTTTACTCTTAATATAAATCCTTGTACTAAATCTTTGTAGGCAAGGTATTCATTTCCTGCAAAGTTATTTGTATAATAAGTTACCCATGAAGCATGTGCTGCGTTAAAGTCTACATTATTCGAAGATTCTAGTCTATCAAAATAATTGGTAGAGATATATAAAATATTTTTCTTACCTGCATTTTTAAATTTTTGTAAAACATCAAAAATTATAGCTTCATTAGCTAAAGAAGGAACTAAAAGCTCGTCTATTTCTGTAGCTATATCAACATTTGGGTTATCTCTCAATGTAAAATAATAGGACTTTGCAAAATTACTAAGGTTAGTAATGACATGCCCTGTTGCAGGTAAATCATCAATAATTTCTTGAGCACCAGCTCTGTAATCATAACCTCCAGCTACTTCAGAATCTAATCGCTCACCACCATACACAGGAAAGGTAATGCCCCAAGAACCCGCCAGCCAATTTGCAGGATGATTTGTGTCATCTACCACTTGATCTGTTGTTCCAATTATAGAATCTATATAATAGGTCATTGCAGGTAGCGTTTGAGAACCAGTAGCAAAACCTATTTGAACAAGATTATAACCACCAGCATCTATTATTTCTTGTGGAATGTCAGTTCCGTCAAAATCAAAAGTAAAGGTTTCCCATTCTTGGCCAAGGGTAAAATTAAGTTGTTTATATGGCGTTCCACCTGTGGAAGAATTTTGAAAATAAACTCTCAATTTAGAATTTGCGGCGGTTAGAGAAGAAGTAGGTAAATCTAAATAGGCTTTAATTGTAATAGAATAACCGGAAAAATCTATTACAGGATTGAACAAATCGAAATATAAAAATCCATTTTCACCTTCCTCTCTGTTAAATTGAGACGCGGTTGTGTTTGTATTAATTCCTGTAATATCTGGATTTAAAACATCTGTTAAAAAAGTTCCAAATTGTGTGCTTTCTTTTTCAATTTTATAGGTGTTTGTTTCATTTTCATACCACAAAAACTGGGCATTAGAAATCTGAACAAAAGATAGCAAAGACAACAAAAGCAGTAAATTTCTATTCATTATTTATCATACTTAATTATAAATCATGCTAACAGGTAGTGTTAATGTAGCAGAAGATTTTTTGTTTTCATGTCATTTAATTTTTCTAATGATTCTTAATTTATAACATAAGTAATCGTATCAATATAAAATTCAAGACCATTATCTAAATTTGTAAAGTTATTACCTATTAATCTAATTTCTCCACTAATGATATCTGATGTTAGGTCAGGACCTGATGGTGATCCTGTAAAATCAAATACCATAGTATGCCATTCAGCTTCATTCGATTCAACAAAATTACCTTGTATATATTGTGTCGCATTTCCATCACCTAAATAGAGTCTAACACGCTTATTACCATCAAAATTATTAATGTCATTGAAACTAGGCCAGTACATACGTACGGTTACTATTAAATTAGCATAATCAGCGAATGTAACACCCTGTCCTTCGATGATATCAAAACTAAGGCTTTTGTTTCCACTACCAGAAGTAGAACCTATAGACCATTTTGTTACATTCGTAGCTTCTGCATCTGAAGCATCAGGATTTGCTACTGTTGCTACTGAACAGTCCGTACAAGTTGTTGATAATATTATATTTATAATAGAATTATCTGCATCAAGCCAAGTATTTTGTGCAGGATCACTAATCTCTCTCTCTACAATCACCTTTGATAATCTAAAACTAGGAGTTGTTGTATTGCCTTCTGTTAACATCTCATCCAGTGTAATGGTAACAGTAAGTGGTGTCCCTGACACAAGTGAAATAGTTGATGCAAATTCAAAATCGATAGCTGGAGCACTATCACCATTAACTGTTGATGTAGCAGCATAAGAAAAAGGTGTGTCTTCATAACCTGATACTGATACTGTTCCGGTGACGCTACCTTTTGCTCTTTTTGCTAATTCTAAATTTAAAGTAGCATCAATTGCAGTAGCTGAATTTGTAGTTAAGTCAAAAGTGAAAACTGCAGTGGCACCGTCATCACTAGCATCTGCAGTGGTAACGCCTATAAAGTTGTTGTTTTCTGAAAGTATACCTGTGCCTCCCACGGTAATAATATCGCTATTTAGATCATCTGTATCTTGGATTCCCACATTATATGTTTGACTATTATCTCCCGCATCATCAAATGATATTTCTGGTTTTAATTTATTAGGTACTAAATCAAAGCCAGAATCAGTTGAGCAGGATATGCTTAACAGTAATAGTATAACCGAAATATATTTGGTGGTTTTCATAAAATCTAAATTAAATTTTTATCAAATTTCAAATATTTATGCAAACAAACAATTCTTTATTCGGTCAAATGCTTGCTCATTTTTTGCATAGGTAATAATTAGTAGTCAAATAAGATCTTTAGATGTAGTTATAACCTTTTATTGATTCAATAATTAGAAGGTTATTTTTTGGACTATTAGAGTTTTCAGTAAAATAATTACAACACAAAAATAAATACATTTTAAAAAAAGAACTCCCTACTTACTCTAGCAGGGATTCAAAATCATATAAACTAATTACTGTTGAATCAAGTGTATCTGATGCTGCAAGAAATTTTTTAGTTCATAAAGGTCCTATTACATCTGAAGAAATAATAAGTTGACATATGCGGAGTTTTTAATTTAGTTCAGATAATAAGGTTTTACATCTTTTTCTGTATTGGTTTAAAACTTCAATATATTCTTTGTTTCCAACTAAATTAATTTGTTCTTCAGGATCGTTTATAATATCAAATAGTTCCTCATGAATTGGTTTTTCATCTGTTTCTAGGCTTTGATTGGGAACATATTTTGAACGGTCATATTTTTTGCTAAATGAGCGAATGTATTTAAACTGTTTACTCCGAACACCTTCTTGTCTTGGGTAGCCTTGATCTGTAAATAAGTTTTCTAAAAAGATGTATTCTCTCCAGTTTTCATTCTTCCCAGCTATTAATGGAAGTAGACTTTTTCCTTGATAAGATTCTGGTGTTTCAATGCCACACATTTCTAAAATTGTAGCAGGAATATCTTGCCCAACCACCAAATCATCGAGTACTTTGCCTTTTGTTTTATCTTTAAAAAATGGCGAATAAATAATCATTGGCACATGTACAGATTCATCATACAAAATTGTTTTTCCACCTAAGCCATGTTCTCCTAAAAACAAACCATTGTCTGAACAAAATACGATAATGGTGTTTTCTGCTTCTCCTATTTCCTTTAAAAAGGCGCGTAAATTTCCTAGCATTAAATCAATCGCATACACAGCACGATTCATTCTTAATTTTTCATTTAATAATTTACCTTTTTCAGCGGTTACATAATAACTCATAAGATCCTTTGTGGCATACACATTATCTGGTAAACTAATGTCTTGAGGATACCCTTCTGGAAGCGCAATGTTATGTTTTACATCATCGTATTCTGTTTTGTAATACTGAGGGTCTGTAGGCTTAGACCCCATACCACCAATACTAGATGCATGTGGAAGATTTAAATTAATCCAAGCTGAGAAAGGCTTGTTTGGATCTCTTTTATTGAGTTGTTTTTTTAATGAAGGTTGTGCATTTTCATAAAAATAGTCGTAGCTATCATCTTGTGTTAAATAGGCTTTAGTTGCCTCTAATATTCCTTCAATTTGTGTTTTGTTTTTTAGATTTGCAAATTGCTTATGTTTTCTTGCAGGATAAAAACCTAAATGCCCATTACCATAATACGCAAAGTCTGTATTTTTATTTAATGCCGTATTCTTTCTGTCTCCAATTTTGGTGTGACTTTTACCAATAAATGCCGTAGAATAGCCTGCTTTTTTTAAAAGCACTTGCCAACTTTTTTTATAAGTCTCTTCAGAAATAATATTCTTTGAGATATAATTAAAGCCAATTTTATTTCTGCGCTCCCATTGTCCTGTAAAAATATTAGCTCTACTGGGACCGCAAATAGGACTTGTAATATAAGTGTTGTTAAAAAAGACGCCTTCTTTTGCTAACTGATCTATATTTGGTGTTTCCGTTACAGGATCGCCTGTCATACTCAAAGAATTAAACCGTTGATCATCAGAGAAAACAAAAATAATGTTCGGTTTTTTTCTTTGCTCTTGCGCTGAGCATGAGAAGAACGCAGTAACTAAAAATAGGCGGTATAAAAGGATTTTCATAATAAATTAGTATGAACTATAATAGTTATGACCTGGAAGTCGTTTTGTTTTCTTACCATAACCGAAGAGGTTTTGCTCTGCTTCAGATTTTGGTAATTCTTCAATACTTAAATTAGTTTTCTTTAATGCTTTAGAGGTTATAACTACGGTTTCATTGGTCTCTAAATCAATAGTATAAAAACCATCTGATGTCTTTTGTGTTGAAATTGATTTTCCATTGATGTAGAATCTAGGCTTTTCAATGTCAACTTTGACCTTACATTCATTTCCTTTTAAACTTTTTATGGATAAAAATTCGGTTTTTCCTTCCATTTTTTTAGCACTCACTAAAAAAGCGCCTTGAGTTCTTAGATTGTGAAAAGAGACATCTTTCCATTTTTTAGGGCTTGCTGGGAATACTCTAATTTTTCCGCCCCAACTTTGTAACATCATATCATGTAAACTTGTAGCAAAAGACAATGGGCTTTCAATAACCGGATTGATTTTACCTTCAGAATACATAGTTGTTGATGAGATATTCTTGTGTTTAATTAGAAAATCTAGATAGTAGTAAGCTTTTTCAGCATCACCTAAATTGGCATACATAGAAGATGCGCCAGTTGCTGTATAACCAGTTACAGGCATCGCTTTAATTTTTTTACCACTATTAAAAGTAACATCTAACCAATGATCTAAAGATGTGCGCAGTAGCTTCTTGTCAGCATCTTTTTCTGGAGAAATTACGTTTAAAGGGTAAAAGGCCAATAAGTGCGAATAATGTCTGTGAGGATTTGAAAAAGGAATGTCTTTCCCTATTCTTAAACCGTTTTCATCAATCTGAAATTCAACTAAGTTATCTAACAAATGTTGCCATTTGTTTTTAAGAGGGTCGTTTATTTGATGTTGATTATCAATATCAAGAAGTGTTTGACAGCTCCATCTAATTAAGGCTAGTGTGAAATTAATATCTTGACCACGACCGGGTTTGTATTCTGGAGACCAACTACGTTTGATATGAATCTTACCATCTTCATCCTTTACAGGGTTATCTTTAATAAAGTTTAAATAGCTATTTACCGTCTTTTTTAAGATTGGGAATAGCTTATCTCGCATTCGAATATCATCTCCAGCAAATTGGCAGTGCAACCAATAATCGTTTAGAATCCATGCCAGCATATCTGGCACGTTTGCTCCATTATAAGCTATTAAATCTTGAGGCATTAACGCAGCTACGGCAGCACTGTTTTTCCAGTGTTTTGGAACGTTATTTTCTAAATTATTCGCGTATTTATCAATATTGTTTGGCAGTGATTCTCCAATAGACATTCTATTGGCTGTTAAATGGGTCCAATAGATTAATTGCACATTCAAATCTCCCCAAACCATTGGCCAAAAAGTTTTGTTGTACCATGGTCCCATTAAATCTAAAATAGGGCCGTTTCCTCTTGAAGCAGAACCTAACTTATACATTTGTATCCAATAAAACGATTCTTTTTCTGCATCGTTAATAGTTAAGAAACTTAAAGGATAGTAGTCGTGCCACCATTGTTGATGATTAGAAATGAAGTTGTTTTCTTGGATAAGAGCTTTTGCAGTTTCAAGATTTTTAGTAACAATTTCTAAAGAATTATGTTCTGGATATGCATGATGCACACTAGCTATTAATTCTTGTTTACCAGATGTACTACCAGATGTTTTCCAACCTGTAGTGGTTTCTCCTCTGTTATCATATAAAGGTTGATAACAAAAGTTGTAACCATTTCTCTCACTAAAGGTCGGTTTTGGTGGCATTTCTAAAGTTACTGCTCTCATTCTATCCCAAGTGCCTCCTTTTGGTCCTCCCCCTTTTGTTAAAACCTCGTAAACTGGCGGAATAGGATCTTCAGCGTGCCAAGTTATTTCTATAGCTTCATTTTTTGCATCGGTTTCAAAATAAATGATATCGTTAGTGCTGTGTGTAAAACCTTTTATTTTATAAGATCCTTTAGATGTGGTTATGCTTCCTGTGAGTTCTGCATTCCATAAATCCAAACGCATATCAATTCCTGTTATATTTCCTTTAGACTTCAACTTAAAATGACCTAACGGTAATCTGCCACGTTTTATCCAAAGCATCTCCTGAGCTTTTGTGGCCGCCTCTCTATGATCGTAATAGTCATGACGGCCAATATGTAAAGAGATCACATTATCTGCTTCATTTGGCCCTTGATAGACTAAAAATCCAACATTTCCATTTCCTGTATATGGTGCGGTTTGCCATTTGTCTGGAACAATATCCCAAAGCATATCGTGTTTAGACAAAAAGGATTCGTAATCTACTTTAAAGTCGACTTGATTTTTTTGTGAAAATAAGACGTTAGACACAAGAATAAATAGATAAATAAAATACGATTTTAATTTAAACATGGGTTATTGTTATAATTAATATGTGAGAGCAACCTCACATGTTACAGGATGGTATAAAATGAATAACAAATATATTTTATAAATTAAAGAAAGTCGTTCTCTAATCTTGTAATTACTTTCTTTATTTCAGCATTCCACGGAAATATCTTGGAAAATCTGTGTTTACAAAAGGTATTTCGATTTCCATTCAATATTAATTAACGTAAAAACAGTTTTCATAAGTTGTACCAAATGTCATATTTACACTATGAAAAAATGCATTTTAAAATGATTTTGTAAAATAGAATAATTAGATTTTTTATGAATTAATCTTTTTTTTAGCGAAAAATGTATGAAATTTGAAATGTTAAATAGTTAGGTGTTTTAAACCTATTATTTTCTAGATTCTCATCTAATAATATTGATTAAAAAATGAATAAAAAAGTATTTGTTTCAGGATGTTTTGATATGTTACATAGTGGACATGTCGCCTTTTTTAAAGAAGCTGCAACCTATGGAGTTTTATATGTAGGAATAGGTTCAGACGCGACAATAGAAAATTTAAAGGGTCGTAAAACGATAACTTCGGAACAAGAAAGACTTTACATGATTAATTCCATAAAATATGTAAAAGAGGTTTTTGTTAACAGTGGTTCAGGAATTTTAGATTTCAAGGAAGAACTTAAAAACTTAAGTCCAGATATTTTTGTGGTAAACGAAGATGGTTTTTCATCTATGAAAGAAGCGTTTTGTAATGAGTTGGGTATTGAATTGAAAATTCTAAGTCGAGTGCCAGATGCAGATCTTCCACCACGCTCAACAACTGCAATTAGAACTTCAGGGAATTGTTCATTACCATATAGAATAGACCTAGCAGGTACATGGATAGACCAACCATATGTTTCAAAATATCATCCTGGATGGGCCATAACGTTATCTCTAGAGCCAATTATAGAGTATAATGAACGTTGTGGTATGTCTACCTCAACTAGAAATGCAGCAAAAAAAATATGGCCACATTATTTGCCTTTTGATAGACCCGAAAAATTAGCCGAAATACTTTTTAAATTTGAAAATACTCCCGGTTCAACATTAATTTCAGGTGCACAAGATGCCATAGGAATATGTATGCCTGGATTAGTTAGACATCATTATGATAAGGCTTATTGGCCAACAAAATTTGAATCCATTCATTCTGAATCTACACTTTCGTGGTTAGAAGATCATCTTTGTATGATTTTACTTTGGCCAAGAGAACAAGGGTTAGACTTACTAAAAGAAACCTATATAAATGAAGACAATGTAAAAGCACTTGCTGATTCATCCGATAAGGTGTGGGAGGCTATTAAAAGTGAAGATTTGGGGAGATTTGCTGACTCATTTCGGGAATCATTTAATGCACAAACTAAAATGTTTCCAGCAATGGTTAATCAGAAAATAAACGCAGAGATTGCAAAATATAAAGACAAAGCACTTGCATGGAAATTAGCTGGAGCTGGAGGTGGCGGCTATTTAATATTGGTCTCTGAAAAACCAATAGAAGGCACTATGAGAGTTAATATTCGTAGAAAGGAAGTTTTGTAAATAATTACCAATAAAGTCTTTTCTTCTAGTGTCTTATATTTTTTTTAATTTGAAATTCTATTAACGTAATTTTTAATACCAGGTTATCTTTGCCTCTTTAGTTTCGGTATTCACCCAAACCCAGGCATGTTGAAATTCTCGCGTAAACTCCCAACCTGCACTCGATGTTCTATTATAAGTGCCTTTAGGAGCTCCTAATGGTTTTTGCAATTCTGGATAATCTATTAAAGATCCATGCGCTAATTGAAATCCCCAACCGTATTGAAAATAAGAATAGGGTTGAGCTCCTATCAAAAAACAAGCATGATAATACTCTAATTTCTCTTTAGAGAGTTTTTCAAAACGTTCATTTCTCAGTCTTCCTTTATAGTATGTAGGGTTAGCTTTAGCTTCACTATCATACTCAATACCAATTCTAAATATTGACATTTTTCCAGCTTTCGAAATTCTAAGCATATCCTCCCAATCATTAAGTAGTTTTTCTTTACTTAACATGGTATTACCATAATGCTCAAACATAATGGCATCTACAGATGGGAAAACATATTGGGCCAATTTAGTATTTGCATTATTACCAAGCACTATTTTAGTGGGGCCTAATTTTTCTTTTAGCGCTTTGATCATTTCTCCCATTGCTTTTTGAACGTCTTGAGCTTTTTTGTGACGCAACCATGCAAAACCATGCATTTGATCAATAAAAGCGCCATCGGCGCCAGAAAAATGGACACCCTCTGCTACTGTATTTACCCACCATTGACGAAAATCTGGATTTAAAACATCAAAGTAAAAGACCTTATTACGTTGTTCTAAATTTTTTGTTTCAGGATTTTTTATTAAAAAATCCTGAAGTTGTGAATAATCATTGATATTCTCATGAGTGAAGTTCTTGTTATAGGATGTAAAGGGCCAAGCATACGCAGCGTTAAAATAGAAGAGCACCTTTATTTCTGGTTTTATTTCTTTAAATGCGGCAATATCTATTTTTGCTCCTAACTCTGCGGCACCTAATGCTTCATATCCATGAGATTTTTCTATGCAAATAAAATCTGTTCTTTCTGCAATATGATTTATTTCTTCTGTGTGTAAAACTCTTTTTGGGTCACCAAACATATAATACATTGGTGTAGCCTCCCAACTAAATTTGGGATAATATGTTTTTAATTCAAAAGTACTGTCGTCACTTATATCATGGGTGTTTTGAGCCGTTATCGATAAACAAAAAAACAATATGATTGATAATGCACTAGTATTGGGAAGACTAATTTTCATAAAAAATAATTTTGTTAATTTTTTTACTTCATTTTTTCTTTTGGTTGTTTTTCTTTTTTCCATAGTACAATTTTAACAACATGATTTCCATAAAATACGCCTTTCAAACTTCTTTGTGTTTGAATATTTAATTCTACTTGTCTTGTAATAAAACAACTTAAAAGTCAAATCTTTAAAATGTTTTGAAATTGAGATAGTGTAGTCTTTCTTGGTAATTAACGTGATGGTGAATAGTAGGAAGATTTCATCTGGTTAAAGATAGGAGTTTTATTTAGGGTCCTTTTGCCTTAACTAGCCTTTTCTTTGCTCTAAATTATCTTTCTCCTATTTAAAACTAACCACTTTCTCTTTCAAATTTGTTACCTACAGTTTTAATGTTTAAACATTTTTTAAGTAACATATTATCGTTGATTTACATTAATTAATTTACATTTTTTTAATTATTAGCTATTAAATGTAACCTTTTAGGAAAGGACAATTTTTTTGTTTTTTTTGTAACGGAGTTTTGTCTTAAATAGTTGCTTGTGTATTTATAAAATTTATAATTAAATGTAATTTACATCCAGTGAACCAATACATCATGGATTTGACTTTTTGAAAATATTCCTAAAAACACCTTCTTGTGTTTAATTGAAATAGAATTTTAAAAAAGACTCATATTTATATAATCCTAGAAAATAAGTAATATAAAGCAGGCTCATAGCTCGATTTTTTATTCTAAAATATCCTAAACTTACTTTAGAGAACTCTTGTTAAAAAATAATTTATCATACTGTTTTTGAAGTTTTCAGCATTAAATGAGCAAGTTTTTGCATTAAATGAGCAAGATTAAACAGAAAAATACCAATAATATTGAATTAAAACATTTGTTACACTAAAAATAAAACTATGAAAACTAAATTATTAATATTTTTTACACTCATTGGTTTGAGTAGTTATCAATTAACTGCGCAAGAAAAATATACAAATGCAACTGCAGATGGACTCTGGGGCACCTTAGGAAACTGGGTAAATACAGATGGAGGAGCTCCCTCAACGTCACTTCCAACTCCAACGGATAGAGCAACCCTAAAATCTACTGATGGTATAAACCTAGGGGGGATTACCCGTACTGTAGGAAGTCTCTATTTTAATCAGAATACTGCTACTACAGCTTCTAATGGTACTTTGGTACTTGATGGTAGTAGTGATGATTTTATAATAAGTAACTGGACTAATAAAAGGAGCCAACTTACATGTAACGTAACTGTAAATGTTACTGGTAAGTCATTTAAAAATAGAAATGCTTCTAATTCTAAGCTTAGGTTTTTAACTGGTACAGTTGCATTAGGAACTAACTTAGTCTACATAGATAACAAAAAGGCTGCAAATCCCGTTGAGTTTGATGGAATTGTAACTGGAGATATTTCTAGTGAAATTAATATAATAGATAAC
>Ga0209092_10004819_pt1 | contig 11082 bp, 3 predicted proteins | sample FraStrMetagenome_FD_187446 | JGI IMG/M metagenome (GOLD analysis project Ga0209092, IMG submission 187446) | Marine eukaryotic phytoplankton communities from Arctic Ocean - Fram Strait ARC3M Metagenome (SPAdes) (version 2) | ecosystem: Environmental > Aquatic > Marine > Oceanic | place: Fram... | reverse complement strand
TTCTCCTGCGGAGTCGTGCGTGCGCAGGGCTCCTCTTTGCTTTCTTCTACTCCCTACTATCATCTCGTTCCCGTCCTACCAGAGAAGGTTACTTCCCCCAGGATTGGTCTTCTCTGCCTGCGGGAACACCCTCGGGCGGCCGGGTGGGGCTGCGGCTGGAGCTAGCATGGCTCGATAGAGCCGAGACCCCGTGTTGAGGCGGCGCTCCTGTGGGCGGCTGTGGAATCGGGAGATTCGACCTTAGATCTCCAGTTATCTCATCCCAGTGGATGGACGTCCGGACGTCCCTTTGTGTTCCTCTCGCCGTCCGCCAGCGAGACGCTCTGTCGCTGGCGGCCGCAGTTTTCTGTGAGGTGGGAGGAGAGGAGAGGACGCAGTGAAGATGGCGCAGCAGCAGGCCCCGCCAGCTGCGCAAGCGCCCATCGTCGTCGTCGTTGACGAAGTTCAGATCACCAGTGATGCAGCGCTCGTTCTCGCTCCAGGGGCTCAGCACGTAAAGGACCACACGCCTTGTCTGAGTTGGACCACGGTGTACGACAATGCAGGAGCAGTGACCAACTACACCCTGGGGCAGAGTGACGCCAAGGGCGCCTTCCTGCCGCGGTGCCGGTTCAGCGTGGACCAGCAGACAGGCACCCTCCTCGATGGGAACCACGTTCTCAATGTGCTTTTCAATGGGGCATTCTGGTCGCGGCTTTTGACCGCTCTGGACGCGGCGAACCTCTTTGCCACTTCCATGGAGAAGATCGGCGTGCTGCACCAGCGGCTCGCCGGTCTGGCAATGGCCAACCCAGGGGTCTGGGTGGTCTCGCACTCGGACATCTTTCTCGGTGAAGACTTTGACGCGCCCGCCGTCCCAGCGCCGGCCGCGGGGAGAGGCCGGGGCCGCGGTCGAGGGGGCCAAGCCGCGGCCGTGGTGCCGGTCGTGCCAGGACCACAGGACCTGCTCTTCCTTACGCAACTCCCGCTTCGCGCGCTCGAGGCGGGCGGGGAGTTGCCTCTGCTGCTGTACTCGCTGCTCTCTTTCCATTTGGGACCGATAGCTACAAGGGCGGCCCGCCTGCCCCTGGCAGCCCCCGCGAGACTCACGGCCGGCCTTCTCCAAGGAGCTATCGTGCAAAGCGTGGGGGCGGCGGCCGCCAACCCCACGATGCTCGCGCTCCAAATCCCTCGCTTGCTCAAGGGCGCTTCGCTCCCCGTCATCTTTCAGTCTACCTCCGCGGACCCACACACGAGGCTCGAGGACTTCACGGACTTGCTCCGCATGCAGGCCGGCGGGGTAGATGAGAGGCGGCGCATCGAGGAGCGGCGGATCATGCTCGCCACCTCGCTGGGCGCGCTCTACCAGCTAGTCATCCAGCCGTCGCCCTCGGTCTCGACTGCAAATACCTTGGTGAGCCGCCTGGCCGCCAAGATTCTGACCGCGCCTCAGCTTAAGCTCTCGCTGGCGGACCAGCTGGCCATCCTCGCGACGGCCGTTCATGATCGGCAGCACCTCGTCCAACCGGGGGCCTCCGCGGAGGATGCGGTGACCGCGCTGGTCGCGGAGGACCTCCTCTACGACGCGGGGCGCCCCGCGCCTAGCGTGGCAGGCGGGCCATCGTCCTCGGGCGACCAGCCGCCGCCGCCCAAGCTTTTGGAGAAGGCTCTGATGATGCCCAACTTCCAGGCTCTGGCCGCCAGCCTCGAGGGCGCGGACGCGCAGTCGGACGAAGGGCGGCGCCAGATCCTGGCGGCGGCCTTCGAGTCGGGCTGCGACCTCGTCCTGCGTGTGCTGTTGGGCCCGGGGGGTCACGAGGCTTCCCGCAATCCGGTTCTTGCCAAGATTGCGCACTGCAAGGTAGAGCTCGCCAACTACCTCACGTGGTGCCTCGTCACCGACAGCTCGGGCCAGCCAAAGGAGGCGCTCGACAAGTACCGGTTCACCGGCCACGACGGCCAGAGCGACAGCCTCTGCAAGGCCTTCCTGGCGGGCAAGTTCGTGGGCGTTGATTACATGAACGGAGCCAACGGCGTGCTGGACTGGATGGGGGCCGCTCTCCATGCCCAGCGTCTCCCGAGGATCCACGTCAAGGACCTCTACATCATCCCGAGCAAGATGCGACGCTTTGGGGCCTTCCTCAACCTCCTTTTCGTGGGCATCGGCTACCCGGAGACCGTCCCGGACGGCGCCGGCTTCACCATCAAGACTTGGTTCGAGTTCTATATCGAGCACCTCGAGCTCACGAGCGGGTACAACACGTATGAGCGGAAGTGCAACCACCTCTACCAGTGCAGCCGGCAGTTCGAGGCCTTCCTGCGCATCCTCGAGACGACGCTGGCGAGCCGCCGATCTCGACCCGACCCCGGCGAGGATGGATTCGGCCCGGTGGCCTTCCTCGATTGCCAGCCTGCCGAGGAGTTGCGCATGCGCGCGAAAGTTTCCGCCCACCGGACCCGAGAGGAGAAGCTCGACGAGGCGTCCACCTCTGAGTCCGTGTGCGACACGTGCATCCTGCCGCTGCTTTCGGGATGGGCCAACCACCCGCTCGACAAGCGGGATGCGGCGGCCCCGACCTCGAAGCGCCCCAAGATCGAGCCTGGCTCGAGCGTGGTCATCGGCGCGAACGCGCCGCTGCCCAAGGCGCACGCCCTCGCCAAATCCGCGTTGTGGCTCAAGGAGGGCAAGTCACTGCTCGTCAGCGGGCGAGTGTGGGACATCGCGAAGCTCGCCGCCGATTACAAGGTGCCGGTCGCTAGCAAGTGCTGGGAGTACCTCCTCAACGCGCGCACCGGGGAGAACAAGTCGGCGGTGTGCCCCTCTCCAGGGCGGCCCGGCCACGGATCGCCTACGGACGCGGCGCACGTCCTCGAGGGTTTCGACCGCGACTCCGCGCTCGACAAGTACTCCGTGCCGGCGACCGCGCCGCAGCGGCAGAGGCTCGCCAAAGTCATGGCGGATGTCGGCCGAGTCGGAGGGCGCGAAATGTGCGACTTTGGCGACGCCGCCGACTCCCCGGCCGTGGCGTTCCCCGTGAGCTTCGTCCCCGAGATCGAGGTGTGGGGCGCCGCGGAGGAGAGCGAGGCCCCCGGCGAAGGCGCCGAGTGGGCGCAGCCCCCGAGTGGCCCCGACTCGTACTACACCCTCCCGATCCCGCCGATGCCCTACGCCCGGCGTGCGGACGATGACACAGAGCCGCTGCGGAAGCCGCTAATGGCCGACTGCCAGACGGCGGCCATCACCAACTTGCTGCGAAGTATGTCGGGCGTCACCGCCGTGGGCAACCGAGGCGAGGGCGACTGCGGCCCGCTCGCCCTCGACTTCGGCGTGGGAGCGCCGTCTCGGGACCGGGTGCAGGGGCGACGCTCCGACCTCGTCAGCTACGCCCGCGAGAACCCCGGGCTCCTCCTGATCGAGTTTCCGTCGACCGAGGCCATCACCCTCTACCAGGTGGTCGTCGAGGGCTTTCGTAAGTACGCCTACTTGTACCATGTCCCGCCGACCTTTGAGGCGTGGCTCACCCTCATGGCTCTCCCCGGATTCAAATACGACGAGGCGGCCCTCATGATCTCGGCGCTAGCGGACGGCCGGGCCGTCGTCATCTACCCGACGAGCAGCCGTGGAGTCGGGGAGCCCGTCGTCTACACGGCGGACCCGTCTTCCAGTCGGGGCGCGCGCCACCTAGCCTTCGATCAAGACTCGGGGCACGTGGTGACGTTGCGGAGGGAGGGCGGCGCATGCGGCGGCGGGAGGGCTGCCTCGGGATTCGCCCCCCGCGCCGCGGTCCTCGCGACGCGGTCGCTCTTCGTGCCAGCGGGACACCGCCTCTGGCTCGCCGCGGGGCCTCGGGATTCGCCCCCCGCGCCGCGGTCCTCGCGACGCGGTCGCTCTTCGTGCCAGCGGGACACCGCCTCTGGCTCGCCGCGGGGGACACCTGGTACGTCGGCTCGGTCGCCTGCAGTACGATGGACGCAGCCCTCGCCGAGCGCCCGGAGGTTCGAGCGGGCGGCCGCCTACCCCCGGGCGCCGGCGCCTCGGCCCCGTCCTCCTCGGCGACGGCAGCGGGCGGAGTTCCCCCCGACGACCTCGACGAGCGGCTGGAGCGCCTCAAGCCACTCGACGGCCTCGTGGTCTCGGTGGGGCGGCCCTCCGGCCGCGGGGACGACGTCCACATTCGGCGCGGTAACCCGCTCGGCAACGTCTTTCCGATGGGGCCTCTTCTGCGTCGCGGATTTGGGGATGAGGTGGTGCGGACGGCCGTCTGCGCGGCCTCGTCTCGGGTGCTCGAGTCCCTCCTCCACGAGGGGTGCCCGTCCACCGCCGACTACTCGAAGCTCATCCGGAACGTTGCCGTCGAGGTCGGCGACAAGATGGGGTTTGACAGTCCGCTCCCCATCATGAACTCGCCACCACCGCCCCACGAGGTGATGAAGGCATTGCGCGACGCCGCCGCGCAGCTGCTCGCCAAGGGGCGCCTCCACCTCGCTTGCGCGTGCGAGCCGCCACTCGAGTGCCACGGGTTTGGAGTCCAGACCATCATCGAGGTCCTCGCTCTAACCGCTCTCGAGGAGAAGAAGGCGGCGAGAAAGCTACGCTTTGCCGCCCCGTCGGAGGCGGAGGCGGAGGCAAAGTTGGCGGCAAGGAAACGGCGCCTTGCTCCCCCCTCGAGAGAGGAGGCCGAGGCGACGCTCGAGGAGGTGCGCACCGTCAAGCGGCACGCCTTCAAACCGAGAGTAGAGTCGGGCCCCCCGTTCGATCCCGCTCCGCCCGACTACACGTCTGCAGCGCTCATGATCTACGGCCCCAGCGCAGCTCTCGGCCACGCGCGAGTCCTGCTCCTCCTCAACGGGGGGTACGCGGAGTCGATTACCGAGAAGCGGGAGCCGGGGGACCAGTGCGCCGAGATCACGGCCCTACGCGGCGCTGCGGAGGAGTTGCTCGGGCTCCCGGCGGGCTCGAGGGCGGCCGCCGCCCGCGCCACGCAGCTCTTTGAGGGCCTACGTGCCGGCGGAGGTTACCTTCGCCACATGGGAGCCGACGCCGCTGCTCGCCACCGCAACTTTGGAGTGCGGGCGGAGCTGCTCTTCAAGGGGGGAATCGACGAGGCGTTTGCTAGCTTCGTGGAGGCGTTTGCTAGCTTCGTGGGGAACCCCGAGGCGGATGGGATCGTCGGGGTCAAGCTCGGCGACCTGAGCGGCCGCGAAACGGTGGTCACCGACGACGACGGTAACGAGTGGCCGCTTCGAGATCGCCGCCACCTGGGCTACCTCCGTGTTCAAAACGCCAAGGCGGAGTGCGAGGCGAAGGGCCCCGCACCCTCGTTGGTCCCGCCGACGGATTTTCGGCGGCCGGCGGCCCAGTGAGGGATCACGCCGCCGGCGACCGCATTTCCCTCGCCCTTCCCACAGCGGGACACGGCGACTCGAACTCGGTAGACGCGTTGAGGATGGCGGAGCTGGGTTCTTTCAGCTGGCCCTTGAGGACGGTGGCGGACGTGCAGCGGCTCCTCGGTTGCCAGTATGCTCGGCCCACGGACCTCGTCGCCTTCGAGTTCTCGGGGGCAATGCGCTCTGCCCTCGAGAAGCGCGGCAGAATCGCACTCTCGGTCGACCTACGAGAATCCGCTACGGGAGGCATGCATGCGTGCCTGGACGTGCGGCTCGTCGCGCCTTTGCAGAGAATCGCACTCTCGGTCGACCTACGAGAATCCGCTACGGGAGGCATGCATGCGTGCCTGGACGTGCGGCTCGTCGCGCCTTTGCAGACGTGGTCTAGGGCCTACCTCTTCCCACCGTGCTTCCAACAGCTGCGTCAGGACACCGACTGCCTCCCCCTCAAGATGGCCGATGGACGGGCCTTCTGGGGTTGCGCAATGGTGATCTGGAGCCTGTGCGTAGACGCCGATCTAGTGATGGTGGAGCAGCCTGACACTATACTGGCCGACTACTACGACTACGACTTCGTGGAGTTGCGCAGCTCGGCGTTTGGCGACGAGCCCAGCAAGTTCGTTCGCCTCGGTTTGCGCAATGTCTCCGTCGCCTTGCCTGCTGGCCACAGCACGGCTAGGCACGAGTCCGCCGCGCCCAAGCCACTGTGGGCCTACCGCGACGCGGACGAGCGGGACCGAATCAAGAGCTCTTGGGCCCCTTTTCCTAGACTCTGCGCGGAGCTCGCCGCCGCCGAACCGATTGCTCCAAACTCCCCCCGGCCGGTATACCAAGACGAGATTGCCAAGTTTGCGACGGCGTGGGGCGCCTCTGGGTTGGCGGTCCCCGTGGGCCACCTAGACCCACTTGCTCTGCCGCCGGACGAGAGGACTCGAGCTTACCAGCTCGAGCGCGGGCCGGGAGACGGTCGAGCAGTTCGAGCCGTCGTGCCCTGCCAAGGCGCGGCATCGCCCCCGCCGGCCGCACTGCCCTCGCCCCGAGCGGTGGTGGACGTGCTAGCCTCGAGACTACCGACCATCGACCTGCGCTTGGCGGGGGCGGCGGCGGCCATCTTGATGATAGTCGCAGTGCGTCCCTCCCCGATTGTGTACGCCCACGTCAACGGGTTCACGGTTCTCGGCGCGGAGCTTCCCGGGTCGTCTACCCCCGGTCGCGTCGCGGGCGCGATCCGGGCCTCCTAACGCCGACTCGATCGAGCTGCCTCGACTGGGCTCAGGGCGTGACGGACATGGCGACCAGCGTCCACCACTACGCCTACATGGTCGGCGAGTACGTCGGGGGCGCCCGACTCCTTTCTGCCCCTCTCGACTTCGAGCCGGAGGCGCAGCAAGTGTGCCGCTCTCCCTCCGAGAGGCGAGGCTTGCTCCGGACTGGCGCTACGTTCGTCTGGTGCTTGCTCGCGGCGCTAGCCGGCACGCCGTCAGCGGATGCAGCGGCGCGAGCGCTGGCGACAACTGCCGCCTACGCCGGCCCTGTGCGCCACCTAGCCGATTTCGCGGCGGAGGACGGGGAGGCCCCGATGACCTTCCGGTTCGGGCGCAGCCCGGCTACTAGCGTCGCCGCCCCCCTAGCGCTGGGAGCAGCGGTGTCGAACGCGTGGGTCGCGGTGGCGGAGGGGCTACGCAGCGGTCGACAGCTGGCGGATGCGTTGGCGGCGGTTGAAGTGGAGTACGACCTCGACGGCTGGAGGGACCTAATCCGGCCTCTTGATGCGGAGGATATCCCCCCCGAGCTTCTCGACTCGCTCGTGGACTACTCCGACCCACGACTCGGTGTGGCGCTACTAGCGCCGGTCTATCAGCCAATCAGCACCCCCTGGCTCCCGCTTCCGCCAGTACAGGGTCCAGCACCGCCCGGGGCCCCTGCGTGCATCGACTCGGCCATGGATATGCTCTTGGAGCCGTGCCTGAGCGACGTCGGCCGGTGGTTGGACGACACGCTCTCGGATTTGACCCACATCCGGGACGAACTGCGGAACGGAGCCGAGCCGGCGAGCATCGAGCGACGTCGCCCGAGAGCACTGGCAATAGGGCAGGGGTGTCTTCACGATTGGGCTCGGGGCGTGGTTTGGGACTGTCGGAGCCGCTGTTGCGTGCCCCTCAACTTCCACGCTCCGTTGGAGACCCACCTCAATTTGGACTTCCTGCGGCAGAACCTGGCTGACTACCCTGACCGTCATTTGGTGGCCAACCTGATGGACGGAGTGCGTCTCGAGGCAGACGTGGAACTGCACACCGTCTTGGTACCGCACCTCACGTCGCTTAGCATGGGCTTTGAGTCGGTCGAAAACGAGCTCCGTCGCCTGCATAGCCTCGCCGAAGGTGGGCGACGGTGGTACGAATTCTTCTCCGGCTTCCCGTTCTGGCCAATGTATCTCAATGGCCAGGGGTCCACCGCCAAGAAGGATACGGACGTGTGGAGGAGAACGACCGAAGGCGGCGGGCCCCGGCAAGAGGTATTCGACGAGACGGGGCTTCGCGCTCTCTCGATCAACGAAGCGTCGCATATGCCCCATGTGCCTTCCCACTTCGCCGACGATCAGAGACCCGAATTCCAAGCCTGGCTCCGCGAGAGGGGGCTCCCGCGGGACCTAGCCCTCGAACCGTTGGGCTCTCGTCCCAACGAGCAGCCGACGTCCAAGTGGCCCAAAGAAGTCAAACCGACGGTCCAGATGGTCCTAAGGGACCTGGCCATATACCGACACGCCGCCGACTTCCTCGACTCTCCCATCTACATATTCGGTGACGACGCCAAGGATTACTTCGTTCAATTCGCCATTGCCGAAGTAGATCTGCCGAAGCTGGGCATTGTCTTCCTAGCCAAACCCGGGGAACTTGGAGATGTCCAACCCAATGGCGACCGCCTCCTGTTTGTATCCGAGCGGCGCCTGGGCTTCGGCACCCACGGCGCATCCAATACTGCCCAGAGGTTTAGCGAGGCGCTACTCTGGATGTTTCGCCGAGAAATGGACGCGGCAGACGAAATCCCAATGGAATGGGTCGAGCACCGGGCTGAGGCCCAGGCAAAGTCCTCTCAGCCTTGCTTCCGCATCGGCGTTAAGGAGGTGTGCCCTGAGATGCGTCTCTACTCCGCCTATATGTACACGGACGATGCCCTGTTTATCGTCGTCGGAGTCGAGCGAGCTTTGTTGGCGCTGCGGACCCATCGACAGCTGACAAAGAACATCAACCTGCTGATGGCACCGCCCCGCAAGCGCACCCTCGGGTCCTGGGGGACCTGGCTGGGCATCATCATTGTCGCAAGCCTTGGGCTGGTGATCATTCCGAAGGACAAAATCATCCGAGCGAGCCGCGTCATCACGGCAACACTTGGCGATGGGGTTCCCTTCCACACGTATCGGTCAATGTGTGGGCTCCTCGAGTTCTTCCGAGGAGTGAGCATGCTGGGTCGGAACGTGATGCACGGCCTCTATCGGCCGCACGATCCCGAACGCGGCGCCAGCCGGCACGGCCCGTCGGGCTGGGTGACTTGCGACTCGCTGATGGCGCAGCAGCTTCGAAGCTGGAACAGCAGGCTGTCTCAAGTGGGGGGCTGCCATGCGGCGCACGCCTTAGTGGGCGCCGACATCGGGCTAGACGCCCCTTCGCTTCGCCTGGCAGTGTGTGGAGATGCCTGCCTCGGGGACGACGACGACCCGGGAATGGGCGGCTTCTGCCACGGCCACTTCTGGTACTTTCCCGTCCCGGCAGACGACGCGGCGTTGCTCAACACCCCGATCCTCGAGTTCCTAGCTGCTGCTTTCAATATCATCATCTTCGCGCACGAACTCGAGCCGCTCGTTCGCGAGGCGCCCGATGGCTCCAGGGCACGCATTGTCCTTCGGACCGACGCCCTTACGACCGCGCGATCCCTCCCGAACGAGACGCAGCGTAGCGACGTGCACATTGAGGTGTACCAAAGGCTCATCGCCACGCACGAGTGGCAGCTCGTCGCCTCTGTGCTAGACGTGGCCCACGTGTATGGCGACGCCAATCCCGTCTCCGACGCGATCAGCCGCGGGCACTGGGTGCGATTCCGCCGCCTCTGTGAGCAGCTCCACGTCAGGCCCGAGGAACTGCCGTTGCCGCCGGCGTGCTCGGACCTGTATCGAGCTGCGGTGAGACACCTGGCCCGACTGGCCCAAGTTGAAGAACCTCGGGACGTGGAGAACCGAGCCGTTCGAAGCCTGAGCGGCCGCCCCTCCATGCGCGTGGGCGGTTCGTCGCCACTCGAGACGATGGCGGCGCGGCTCTCCGGGCTGCCCGCACAAGGCCCTCCTACGCCTCAGAGGCGCCCGAGCCTCAAGCGGGGCATGCTCTCGCGGCTTGCCGGCGCCCTGGGCGCCCCTGCCCGCACGAGCGGCGCGCCCGGCACTGGTCTCGACGCGGGCATGATCGCACGGCTCACCAACGGTGCGCCGCCGCCGGCGAGCGCTCTCAGCCGAGAGCGAGCCTTGACGCCGCCGGGCTCGACCGCGACGGGCCCCGACCGACGCGGCCCGACGGGAGTGCAACGGATGACGCCGTATGTACGGCCCTCGCAAGCGATCGAGTACCACGGACGGCTCGCCGCACCGATTATGCCGCACCGCGGCCGGTCTTCCGTGCTCTCCCGCGCCTCCCAACTCTACGCGAGGGCGCGGGTAGAGTCCCTCGCGGCTGGCGGCGAGCCCAACATGCAGCTAACCGCCCTCGTCGACGACCTCGCCGCCTCCCTCGCGTCGATCGAGGACGTCGGCAGTTTTGGCATCAACGCAAACACCTTCAAGAAGGACGAGCGAGCGTGGCAGATGTGGGAATTCGTGTGCGAGCAGAAGGGCACGAGCCCCCTCCGCTCACACGCCGATGTGCGGGACTACCCGCAGCGATCCGCACACCTTCTCGCTTGCCTCATGCTACACGCCTTTGCGACCTGCAAACCCAGCACGCCGGGCGCCGTCTTCATCAAGCCGCGCTCCGCACTGGCCTACCCGCTGGCGATCGTGCGAGTCTTTGGGCGGTGGGGCGTCAAGATGCCGGCCTACAAAGCCCTCGTGGCCGAGCTCAATGGCCTTATGCGCCTCTACCTAATGTACCATGGCCCGTACTCGCTCATGCCAAAGCGGGCGGAACCCATGCGGTGGGGAATGGTGATCAAGATGGATCGCTTGCCGCTCGACGGCCGGATAATCGGCGGGTACGCGTGGGACGACTCCGTGCATCGTGTCTTCACGTTCAGGCGGCTCAGCCGGTTCCTTTTCCGCACCGCCTTCCGTCTCGGTGAGATCTGTGGACACGCGTCCGGCGAGATCATGTACCTCACGCGATCCAGCGTGGTGTGGAAGATCAACGGGATACTCCACGCCAACCCTTCGCGCGCCCTTCTGCGTTCGATGGTGCCTGGCCGAGACGGCTGCCTCGTTACGCCCCCTCGCTCCAAGCCCGACCAGTGGGGCGAGATGCACTGCCCCTTCACCATCTTTATCGGACTGAGCGCGAGAGAGGGCGACCCGTGCGACGCCCTCCGGGACATCGAGCTGCGCGAGGCGTGCCCTGGCGACGAGCGGGGGACAACGCCTCTATTCGCGGACGAAAACGGCTCGCCGCTCACGCACTCGATCCTCGATTCGCTCCTCAAAGCCGCTCTCCTTCACGCCTGCGGGGAAGCGGCAGCGAA
>Ga0209092_10004817_pt1 | contig 11087 bp, 14 predicted proteins | sample FraStrMetagenome_FD_187446 | JGI IMG/M metagenome (GOLD analysis project Ga0209092, IMG submission 187446) | Marine eukaryotic phytoplankton communities from Arctic Ocean - Fram Strait ARC3M Metagenome (SPAdes) (version 2) | ecosystem: Environmental > Aquatic > Marine > Oceanic | place: Fram... | reverse complement strand
TTGATAACCGTGTGGGCGGCATCGTGAACACCACTAGGCCCGATGCAATCTCACCGATGCTACAGGCACCTTTGAACCCCTTCACGTTCCAGACCATTCAGATGCTGGATGAAGACAAAGAAGATACCACTGGCGTTTCTAAGATCAGCCAAGGTTTAAACAAAGACGCAGTCAGCAAGCAAAACTCAGCCGCCATGGTTGAGCAGCTGGCGACCATGTCTCAGCAGCGGCAGAAGATTATCGCCAGGAACTTTGCTAACCAATTCGTTAAGCCATTGTTCCAGGAGGTTTATCAGCTGGTCTGTGAGAACGAAAGCCAGGAGCGCATAGTTGAGCTATCTGGCGAGTACGTGGCCTGTGATCCTCGCAAGTGGCGAGAGAAGCGCGATGTCGTTACGGAAATGCACCTGGGCTACGGTGAGCAGGACCGAGAATCTCAAAAGTACCTGGCACTGCACACGCTACTAACTGCCGACCCATCATTGTCCAAAATGTACCAACCACAGAATCAGTACGAGCTAATCTCTCGCACTATGGATATGACAGGTATCAAAGACATCAGTGCATTCCTGACGAATCCACAAGAGTTGCCAGAAGAGCAGCCTGATCCCGCACAAGAGTTGCAGATGCAAATGATGCAAAAGCAGCTTGAAGTACAGGAACGTCAGACAGCAGTTGCTGAAATGAAAGCCCAGGTAGACGCTGAAATTAGCAAGATGAAACTTCAGTTGGAGAAAGCCAAGGTTGAAAACCAGCATGCTATCCAGAGCGACAACATGGACCTCAAAGAAGAGCAGCTACGACATAAGAAAGAGATTGACGCTGCCGAAATGGTCCTGGCACAACGTGCTGAACAGATTACTGCCATTGCGAGCCCGAATGGTTAAACCCCTAGTCTTTTAAGGAGAGACGAATGACCGAAGAAGAAAAGATGGTCGCCATGGGGGATCACGCTGAAAACTTTCTACAGAGTGATTCCTTCAACGCCATTATCAACAGCCTGGTAGAACAATGCTTCCAAAGTTTTGCCTTCAGTAAGCCCGAAGATGAAGCTGTAAGGCAGCATGCCTACTACCAGTATTTAGCAGTAACAGAAATAGTCGACACCATTAAACAACGTGTCGCTGTACGTGATGAAATTAACAACAGAGCAAGCGACAGCCGCTCAGAAGAGGAATAGACCATGTCAATTGATAACGTCAATAATACTTCCGACTCTCCCCTGGCATCAGTAGACGATGCCGCAGAAGCTATACTTGGACAATGGGAAGACGCTGATGAAGATCAGCTATCTGAAGATAGTCAAGAGGCTACAGATGAATCTACCGACGAGACTGACGTAGAGGAATCTGAAGAAACCGAAGATGAAACTGAAGACGAAGATTCTGATGAGGAAACTGAGGACCCTGACGAAGAATTAGAGGAAACCGAAGACAGTGACGAAGAGTCCGAGGACGATGATCAAGAAGTAGAAGAAGTTGATCTGTCCGATGACACCCTGGTCGAGATTACTGTCGATGGCGAATCTAAGCAGGCATCCATCAAGGACCTTAAAAGACTCTACGGTCAAGAAGCATCTTTAACACGTAAGTCTCAAGAAGCTGCATCACAACGTAAGTTGGCCGATGACCAGCTGCAAAAAGCCGATGCGTCATTACAAGCAATGCTCAGTCGCGCCCAGGAACGGTACAAGCCGTACTCTGAGGTCGACATGTTGGTTGCCAGTAAGCAAATGGATGCCGAGTCATTCACTGCCCTGAGAGCCGAAGCAAAGCAAGCTGAAGACGATCTTAAATTTCTAAGCGAAGAAGCCGACCAATTCTATTCGTTTGTCAAACAGCAGCAGGCTGAGTCAAAACAGTCTGAAGCTAAAGAGTGTATCAAGGTCCTCCAGAGAGAAATCCCTGATTGGAACAATGACCTCTATAACGACATACGAAGCTATGCAATTGGCCAGGGATTACCCGAAGAAGCAGTCAACCAATATAGCGATCCTAATGTGATCATGTTGCTGAACAAGGCACGATTGTTTGACCAAACCAAGAAGGTAGCCACTGCGAAAAAGGCTAAAGCGTCTAAGAAGATTTTGAGATCGAAGAAGGCACCCCCCACCAAAGCTGACATAAAAGCCCAACGTCAAAAGAAGACCATGGACAAGCTCAGAAGCGGTGGCAATGACCTCGACAATATTGCAGATGCGATTATGGCTGGCTGGGAATGATGCTCTATTTTTATTTTAATTTTCTCATTTTCAAAAGGTAATAAATCATGGCTACATTAGTCTCATATGCAACTGTTGGGTTGGCCGAGGACGTCTCCTCAACAGTGGCAAATATCTCGCCTATGTAACTTGGGCCGTCTCAGAGTAATCTGGGATTGTAACTAGGAGAATTGCTGGAAAATCGTAGTAGCGTGGTAGCTGCCGACAATCAGCAGCCGAGCCCCATAACATGGGGAAGGTTCAACGACTATCCCGAAAGGGAGTACACTCAAGTGAGTGGAAGCACCTAGCCCCTTTTTAACAAAGGGTGAAGATATAGTCTGACCTGTATAGAAATATACAGCGGTCCCGACAAGGGACGGAGCAGGAAGTAACGCACCTGCTTGAACACAAGTGACCTCAACACCATTCACCTCTGCCATCAAGTCAGAGAAAGTATCAGCCCGTTCGTTTTCTTGGTTAGAGGATTCAATTCGTTCGGCTGGCGTAAATGCGCTTGTAGAAGGTGCAGACGCAGCAACTACTGCCATCGGTCAGCCAACTGAGCGGTCTAACAACACTCAGATCATCGGTGAAGCATTTAAAGTTGCTGCAACTGTTGACGCTGTTCAGACCCACGGACGTGCGAAGGAAACTGCATACGCCCTGGCAAAGACTCTGAAGGCAATTAAGCTGGATCAAGAACGCGCCTATGTTGGTGTCGACCAGGCAGCAGTACCTGGCACAGCATCCGCTGCTCGTAAAATGGCTTCTGCAACTCAGATGATTTCTACGTCTCTGGATGCAGGCTCCAACGCTACTGATGCACTTACTGAAGCGAAAGTTTTAGCATTGCATCAGACGTGCTACGAGAACGGCTCTGATCCATCGATCCTGATGGTTAAGCCTGGCGACAGTTCAATCATTGCTGGTTTTGCTACAGCAGCGAACCGTCAGCGTGACTTCTCGCAAGATAAGACACTGACTAACGCGATTGAAGTGCTGGTGACTCCCTTCGGAACTCTGAAGGTTCAGATCAACAGAAACCTGCTCTCAACGCACGCTCTAATGATCGACCCATCCATGTGGAAGCAGTGTGTATTGCGTCCATACACTCGCACTTTGCTGGCTAAGAATGGCGACTCTGACACTCATTTCTGTGTTGGCGAAGTCAGCTTGAAGCATAGCAACTTCAGCGATGGTGGAATGATTACTGGTCTTTCTTGATCAGTAGTTAACTAATTGCGGCCAGAGTTATTACTACCAGGTTTCCGCTCTCCTTACTGGGAGTGGTGACTCTGGCTGCATTTTTATTTTATAAAGGAAGCAAAATGTCAGACCAAATTATTCACGATGTCCAGAACAAAGTGTTACGGGACAACGATCACGAAAACTTTAATATTGAAACCTCACAGTACATCTCTCCGCAATTCCTGGACCAACTAAAGCAGCAACGAGACAACTCCCTCGGTCAATCTGAAGGTGAGTATATGTCTGTCGCCAGGGTACCCGTAGCGGTCCACGAACAATGGCTACGCGAAGGTTTCGACATGATGCAGGAACCTGCACACACAATAGTCGCCAGAATAAAGCAGCAAAACCTGGACGGCTTTTTGACCACAAAGAAAAAGGTATAACGAATGAATCTTGGCAATATCCGTATCCACTTTAAGGCCCTGCTTAATCGCAGCGATATCACCGATGGACTTGCAGATACCTTTATTGACCAGGGTATTGCCAGGGTCCAGCGTTCCCTGCGTATTCCATCAATGGAGAAGCAGTATAACTACAGCATCACATCGCCAACGACTTCTGTGGTCCTGCCCAATGATTTCCTGGAGGCTATCTCCCTGTACTTCGATGGTCGGCAGCTGGCCAAGGTAACACTCCCAGAAATCCTGGAGAGACAGCAGAACGGTGAGCAGGGTTCCCCTTTGTACTTTTGTCGCCAGGGCGGTACCTACCTTATTAGCCCGTCCCCATCGTCAGGAACCTTGAGCCTGGACTACTACGCCCAGTTCATTGACATGACAGCAGACAGCGACGAGAACATCCTGGCACAGGTTGCTAGTGATCTAATTATTTATGCTGCACTGACATACGCCAGCGACTACTACATCGATGAGCGGTCACCAGTATTCGAGGGTAAGTTCACCCAGTTCATGGCCGAGATCCAAGAGCAGTCTAATGACGCTGAAACCTCCGGCAACATGCAAACAATCCGTCCTTCGTACCAACTTTAACCTGGAGCAACAATGGCTACTTCTTCCTTTTACTCAAGTACCGGCCCAGCTGCTGAAGATGTAACTGCACTCCAAGGTTACAAGGACCAGGCAGCAGACTCGGCAGCCGCTGCGGCAACCTCAGAAACAAATGCAGCAGATTCTCAGTCATTAGCAGCAACAGAAAATTCAGAAGCCCAGGCTGCTAAGGTTGCAGCTGAGGCAGCAAGAGATGCTGCCCTGGTAAGTAGGAATGATGCCAATGGGTTCCAAGCTACGGCATCTAGTGCGGCCTCAACTTCAGCGACACAGGCAGGGATCGCTTCCACAAAAGCAAACGAAGCGTCCATATCTGAAGGAAATGCATCTACTTTTGCTACTAACGCATCCAACAGTGCAGACTCAGCAGGTAATGCACAGACTGCCGCAGAAGCTGCAAGAGATGCTGCCCTGGCAGCCTTTGATTCATTTGATGACAGATACCTGGGACAGAAGTCCAGCGACCCTACAGTTAACAACGATGGTGATGCCCTGGTCGCAGGTACCTTGTATTTCAACACCACTACCGATGACATGAAGGTGTACGAAGGGTCTGTGTGGGTTAATGCCTATGGAAACCTTACCGATGCTTTAGCAAAAGCAAATAACCTGTCTGACCTTGCTAATGCAGGAACCGCCAGGACAAACTTAGGCTTAGGTACAGCAGCAACTACAGCTGCCAGTGATTACGCTACTGCGGCACAAGCTGACCAGACTGTTGCCCTCACAGGCGCAGGCGCTACCAGTATATCTGGCACATATCCTAACTTCACGATCACAAGTACCGACACAAATACGGACACAGATACGACCTATACCGCAGGTTCTGGTCTTTCGCTAACAGGCACTGAGTTTGCTAATACTGCTCCAGATCAAACTGTTGCGCTAACAGGTGCAGGCGCTACCAGTATCTCAGGAACCTATCCGAACTTTACGATTACCAGTACCGATAATAATACTGACACGACCTACACCGCTGGCACTGGCATTACGCTGACAGGTACAGAGTTTAGTATTGGACAAGACGTAGCCACTACAGCTAGTCCCGCCTTTGCTGGCCTCACTGTAGGCAGTAACACTGTATTCCACGCAGGAAATATTCCCGAAAGCGGAAACTGGTTTAGCGGCACCGCGCCAGACATAGGCACTGATGGTGTCATGGAGATTGGCAGGTATATAGACTTCCACTCTACAGACACAACTACGGCAGACAACACCTATCGTATTGATAACTACGGGGATGGTGGATTAGGGTTTAGCGGAAGTTTGGTTATCAGAGGAAGTCAAGTATGGAGCGAAACTACGCAAGGGACAACAGCAGGTACTTTCCACTTGAACCCAAATTCGCCAACAGATGATGCTGGATCAGGAATAACATTTGGCGCGAGTGACAGCAGCGCTGGCACAACTGCACAAGCAGGCATATACACTCGTTCTGACGGTAATTACGGCACTAAAATGTACCTTAGTACCACAGATAGTTATACGTCTGGAGCCAAATCATCTTTAGAAATAGACCATGGCGGCAATGTAGAGTTAAAAAGAGGTCGGCTTCAACGTGCCGCACACAACATAGGACACCTAGAAGGTAGCTATAACAATATAGGCGCTAACGGAACAAAGACAAACCCAATCTACACTATTGGTAGTAACTATAATCCTAATGAAACTACATTAGGCAATATGTATGGAATAGGTTATACGGACGATAGTGCATCTTTTATTTCTCCAACAATGGGATGGGGGATGTATGTAGCGGCAGATGGGGATGCTCGCGTAATGCTTAGTGGTCAATTTGGGCATGGCTTCTTTACAGGGAACGTAACCGCATACGCTTCTGATGAAAGGTTAAAGACTAACATTAAGCCTATCGAGAATGCCCTTGATAAAGTCAACAAGATACGAGGGGTAACTTACGATTGGGTTGATAACATTCAATCTGAGTATGACTTCCACCCCAGCACAATGCACGAAACAGGTGTGATTGCTCAAGAGATACAAGAAGTAATACCTGATGCTGTTAGCGAAGCACCTATGAATGGCAACTACACCATTAAGTGCGGAACTGACCATGAGTTTCTTACTGTTCAAAAGGACAAGATTGTTCCACTACTTATCGAAGCCATCAAGGAACTCAAGGCAGAGATTGATGAGTTGAAAGGGGGTGACTGATGGCTCTACCAACGTCAGGCGCTATTAGCCTTAATCAAATGCACACAGAAGTTGGTGGATCGTCAGGCACAATTGCAAGTATAAACGATGCAGATATCCGCGCATTAATCAGTAAAGGCTCTGGAGCAACCATGTCCTTTAACGAGTGGTATGGGGCTTCAAGTTCGCTAGACTCTACAACAGTTACTGTCGGTTATAGGCCCGCTGTCCATATCAGTTATGCGGGGCCTTGGTATGGTTTTCTTGCAGGTAGTTCAACGGGCAGTGCAAGCAAAACCTCTGTCGCATGGCGAAGCGGTGCATCCTATACCGGTTTGTATGGGACTCAGCCGGGCTATCTCAGTGGTAAATGGCTGATGTATGTAGAAATAAACAATGGGGGAGGCTACGGAAACTCAGGGTGGACATCCGTAACTATTGATGGCACGACATATAATAGAAGCGCAATGACATACTTCAGCCACTCTGGGGGTATGGGGTGGAACATACACACAAACTATGTAGCACCCTACGGTTCAACTACGGGAGCCACTAAGTCAGTAGTGTTTAACTAATTTAATGGGGCATTCAACTAATGATTGATTACACAACAGTGACAGAAGATGGATTCACTAGGGCGTGTTTTACAGTGGATGAATCCTACTTTGAAGTTCAGATCAATGGCGTTTCAGAAGATGACATGCAAGAGTTTCTAGCTGGAGAAGTACAGAATATAAATATGTTTATGATGTCCAGTGAAGAAATGGAAGCAATGCAGGCAGCAGAGGCTGACCAGCCCGAATAACTTAATTTAAAAAGGTGACAACGCTATGACGCTACAGACATCCGGTCAGATAAGCCTCGACGATATTGGTGACGAGTTTGAGGTTGCCGCAGCTAATCGCTCCCTGGCTACCCTATCTGCCGCAGGAGGGTTTACTGCACCGCACGGCATCAAAGAATTTTACGGATTCAGCGATACCATACCAGTCAGCGGGATCGGCTTTTCTGGGCTTCAGTCCAGCGGCACCACCACAACCCGCTCATACGACATAAACACTGTGTCTACCTCTGGCACCGCCACGCTGAGAATATCTTACAGCCGAGTAAGCGCAAGCAACTCAGCTCACACTGTAGGAATCTTTAAGAATGGCACAAATATAAATAACTTCAACAGTGCCACGTCCTACCCTGCTTATACTGGATATTTTAGTGTATCTGTAACTAACGGGGACCAACTACAAGTGAAAGTTTCAAACGCAGCGTCTGGAACATACCACCAGGCGGTTTTGCAGTGGATGAACCTTACCGACAACAACCGTGCTTTAGCTACCGACAGTTTCAGTGTCTTTAAATCTTCGGGGTCCAGTGGCGGTGGCTTCTATGGGTGCTTCCCAGCTGGCATGATGGTCACTATGGCTGACGGCTCACAAAAAGCCATAGAGACTATATCGGAAGGCGATATGGTTTTAGCCTCTGGTATGCAGTCAGCGGAAGTGCTGGATGTTTGGACCATGCCGCAAGAGTCCAGATTGATTTTCAAGATCAACGGTAAGCTCAGGATGACCAAAGATCACCCGATCAAAATCATTGGCCCCACATCATCAACGTGGGCCGCAATGGACCCAGAAGCTGCCAACGAAATTCACCCCGAAATAAACATCCAGCAGCTGGAGATTGGGCAGACATTGGTCGGACCTGATGGTTACAGGGAAGCCGTAGAGACAATTGAAACTCAAGTCGAAGATAGCCAGGTGTACAACTTGAACGTGTCTGGCGATGACACCTACTTCGTGCAGGGTTTACTTGTACACAATAAATAGGACACTCCCATGACAGATCAAGAAAAAGATATGTTAGATGCGGTGGCTGCGTCGACTGGGGTACTTTCCCTGGTTGCCTGGCTGCCGCCCGTGGCTTCCCTATTTACCATTGTTTGGCTGGGTATCCGCATTTGGGAAACCGAAACCATTAAGACATTGACCAACAGGAGAGACAAAGAATGAACCTGGAGAGGCTCAAAGAAACTTTAAAGAAACACGAAGGCGAGAAGCTGGAGATATACAAATGCTCCATGGGCTATCAGACCATCGGTGTCGGACATAACCTGGACACCAAGCCCATCAGCAAACGAGTGTCTGATCTGATGTTGGAAGATGACGTTGAGGATTCTATTGCAGACTGTAAAAGGAACATTAGCTTTTTTGATGCCCTGGACGATGTCTGCCAGGAGGCCCTGGTTAACCTTTGTTTCAATATGGGCATTGCCAAGCTAATGCAATTCAAAAAGACCCTGGCACACCTCCAGGATGGCAACCGCGAGAAGGCTGCTAATGAACTATTAGATAGTCGCTATGCAACTCAGGTTGGATATCGAGCCATCGAGGTTGCCAGCATGATTAAAGGAGAAGGCTAATGCTTACTGCATTGATCGGACCTGTCACTGGTTTACTAGAGCGTGTGATCCCAGATAAAACTGAAGCCAACCGGCTGGCACACGAAATTACCACCATGGCTGAGAAGCAAGCGCACGAACTGGCCAAGGCACAACTTGAAGTAAATAAAGAAGAAGCCAAGCACGAAAGTATTTTTGTCAGCGGCTGGAGACCCGCAACGGGCTGGTGCTGCGTGAGCGCGATGACCGGTAACTTTATGATCATCCCGTTCACCAACTTTGTGATGGAGTTGATGGAGAAAGACATTGTCATACCTCTGATTCCCCTGGACACAATGATGCCCGTGCTGTTAGGCATGCTCGGTCTAGGTGGGCTCAGGACCTATGAAAAGACCAGAAAGTAGGGAGAGCATATCCAACCAGGATACCCGCTATGGTTTTAGAAATCGGCACAGCTGTGTCTATGTGCAGCCAAGCCTTCAAAGTAATAAACAAGGGCCTATCAACAGGTCACTCGGCCATGGACCTCATGGACCGGTTCTCGCAGTTTTATGATGGCAAAGATCAAATCACAGCTATGGAAGCTGCAAGCAAAGAGAAACCTCTATTGGGTGTCGGCAGCGTAGAAGGCCAGGCATTGCAAATAGTGGCTGCCAAAGCAAAGACAGCTGAGATGGAAAAGCACCTGCGTGAAATCATATTGATCACCGTACCCAATGGTCAGCAGTTTTATTCTGACATGCTGAGGGAGCGCAGGAAGATAAGACAGCGGATCATTGGTGACGCTCGTCGCGCAGCTGCACGAAAGAAACATATCATTAATGTGCTAATGGTCAGCAGCCTTTGCACCCTGGTTGTCGCCATCTACTCTGTTCTGGCAGCTGCAATCATAAATAGTTAAGCGTTCGACACGATGCATTTATATGTACGTAAAAGCGTACTCTTTGCACACTTCTGTGCGCTTGATCTTAAACTTAGATAAGGAGACACAGATGGCTGGTAAAGGTTCAGCCCCACGACCAATCCCTGACCAGGAAACTTTCGCGTCCAACTGGGACCAGGTGTTTGGCCAGGCTAAAAAGCAAAAGAAGTGTAGTAACTGCGGCCAATACTTTGAGACTGACCAGGCAAGCAATTGCCACCAGGGCGAATGCCCCAAAGCCCCGATCCATTGATAAACAGCAGATGTTTTATCCTATGCCCCAAGGACACCCTGGTCCTGGGGCAAAAGGGCCTGGATCGGTGTTTTTTTATTTTGTCCACCCTTATCACCGAATGTTGCAACGGGCCACAGTTTTCCATATAATCGGGTTAATCCGATGACTCTAACCAATCGATTATGAGTCGACTGCTCTAACCAACTGAGCTATGGGCCCTGCGAGGCCGCGAGTTTACGTCATCGGATACATGTTAATCAAATGTATCTTGAGGGAGATGACGAATGACTACACTCAACAACGAAACCACAGTAAACAATGGCCCTGCAAAGGGTTTCCACGTATTCCAAATAAAATACACCTACGAAGAGTACGTCTCTGGGTATTCCTATGCCCAGGAGAAGGCTGACGCTCACCGACTGGTATCTGGGTTTGGCGATAACTTCAAAGCCGACCTGTGCAAATACTACGGCCATGTCGCTGATGTTGCAGCTACTGATGTCGACGATGCGTTCCGCATAATGAACCTTTGGTCCGAAGAGGACGAGGCAAAAGTAACACGCCTGGCACCTCTGCATTCTCTGTCTGTCGGTGATGTCCTGGTCGACCCAGTCTCTGGTTCTGCATATATATGCCTGGCAGCTGGATGGAGAAAGGTTCCTGCCGCTGCACATTCTTTTGATTACCAAGGGGCGGCAGCATGATACATTCCAAAACGAAAACAGTGTTCACATTAAAAGCATTCGCAGACGAACACGGGCACCGCATGTGGCACGACCGTCACCTAATGAACAGCCTTCGCATGATAAAGAAGGTATCAACATTTAGCGACTTTGCCACCAGGCCAATCACTGACTACAAGCCCACCGACATCGAGGAATTTGTGGATAGCCTTCAAGACGAGGGCCTAAAGGATGGGACCA
>Ga0209092_10004814_pt1 | contig 11090 bp, 5 predicted proteins | sample FraStrMetagenome_FD_187446 | JGI IMG/M metagenome (GOLD analysis project Ga0209092, IMG submission 187446) | Marine eukaryotic phytoplankton communities from Arctic Ocean - Fram Strait ARC3M Metagenome (SPAdes) (version 2) | ecosystem: Environmental > Aquatic > Marine > Oceanic | place: Fram... | reverse complement strand
TACAGATGCTAATGGTAATACTCTTTATGTTGAAGGAGCAGTAGGTCTTATGCTTAATCCTAAATTTAGAACTAATACAGGTATAGACATTGTAGACCAAACAGCTATTAAAGGCACTGAAGCTCTTAAAATGATGGAAAACGATTTACAGTCTAGAATTGATGCAGCTAATAAAATTATTGCAGAGTCTAATGATCCTGAAGAAATTGCTGAAGCTCAAAAAGTTTTAAATTCAAATAACAACTTGATTAAGTTTGTTCAAGATGGAAAACCTCAAGCTGAAATAGCTGACGCTGAAAAAGATTTATATGCTGCGGCAAGTGAACGTCGTAAGTGGTTAGATATTATGAACAATTCCTCTGAGGGTGATTCACTTAACACAAAAGCTAAAAGCAATATTAAAAGATTAGATGATATTCATAACGAAGCTAAAAATAAATTACAAACAGCTCAAAAATTTATACTTACAGGTAATCAAAATGCACCTGTTCCAGGAGAACTAGTAGGTTCAATACCTGAAGTTAAAGAAGAGATTAATCTTGAAGATCAATTTCCAACTCCTGGTGATGACTCAATGTATGTTCCTCCAGTAGAAACTAATACTGGTAAAACTAATTCTTCTTTAGTTAGTGAAACTGGTTTAACTTTGAAAGATGGTATAATTGTAGATGCTCAAGGTAATCCAATAGCTGATGTTCCTCCTCCTCCCCCAGAGGCTAAAAATAAAATAGAAGGTTTACTTAAAGATTATTTTGGTTTAGAAGGTAAAGACATAGTTAAAGCTTTAGGTTATTATTTAATGTCTCGTGCAACAGGTGCTTCTCACGCAGGTTCTATGCGTTGGGCTGGTGGCGTTGTTCTTGATAGTGCAGCTAAGAGAGAAACTAAAGAAGATGCACTTGAAGCTAAAAATGCTAAAGATCAAAAAACAATAGAAGCACTCGTAAAAGCAGGATATAGTAGAGCGCAAGCTGAATCTTATGTAACTAGTGGTGTTGAAAAATTATTAGACAAACCAGCAAGTCCCTTTAAAACAGGACAAGAAGTTATAATGGGTGTTACTGGTGTTCCTGGTTTAGAAAATATTTCAGGTTATCAAGTCGATTATGGTAAAGCAGGTGGAGGCAAATATAACTTATTTGAAGTACCTCAAAAGAATGGTACTTTTGAAACTCTAACCGAGCCTCAATTAAGAGCATATATTAGTAAAATGAGTGGCGGTAAAGGTCAATTGCTTCCTTATGATAAAAATAGAGATACTATAGCAGGTAGACAAGCAGAAGCAACAAAATTTATTGACGCTATGAGTGATGAAGTAACTCAAATATTTGCAGGAAAAGAAGACAAAGTAAAAGCAGAAACATCTATAGCTTTTGCTAATGGTGCCCAGTATATGCAAGATAAATTAGGTTATAGTCTTAATAATCCTGGTGTTCAAAGTGCAGCCAGAGTAATATTATTAACTGCAATGAGAGAAATGAGGGATGATATAGATAGCGGAAGAATAAAAAGAGCAGATAGTGCAGCACCTTATATTAAGAGGTCTATACTTACTTCAGCTGCACTTGGACCAGGTTTAATGTGGCAGACTGCTGATGAGAAAGGCAGAGTTAATGCAACTGAAACTAATAAATTATATTCTGATTTAGCTAATATTAACAAAGACCCTGCTGTTATTAAATCTAATTTTATTAAATTGCATCAAACGTTTAGTGCACTTAAGAATAAAAATCAACTTCCAAAACAAAAGCTTAACAAGAAAACTGAAAATGAGTTTTACGTATGGATAAGAAATACTTTAGATAACGAAGAACGGACTAAATCTATTTTAGGAGAATAATAATGTCATATATTGATACCCTTAACGCTACTGTGAAGCAATTAGAAGAAGAAGGCGGATTTGGCCAGGAAGGTATAAATAAAGGGGAAACTCAAATAATTGACGGAGATACAGTAAAAGATAACGAAGGTTCAATTCGATTATCTGGTATAGATACCGCTGAAACTCCTCATATAGATCCTTATACTTTAGACTACGCTCCGGGTGGTGAAATCAAAGGCATCTTACAAACAGGAGAACTGGCTAATCTGGTTGATCAAGGTTTTGATAAATCTTATCGATCAGGTAAGCGAGGTTTCTTTGGTAGAGATTTAGGTGATCTTGTAAACGAAGAAAATACTAGTGTAAGTAAAACTTTATTACAACAAGGAACAGCTGATCCTTCAATATATGCTACTTCAGAAGAAATAGACGTAACAAATTTTGGCAATATTGATAGAGCACAAAGAGCTTATGATAGTAAACAAAATGATGCTGATAAACGAAGAGAAGCACTTTTAGAAGCTTCTAGTTTAACTATGGGTGGTGATCCTTTTCAACTTAAAGATATGGCTGCTTCAGAAGCACACTATGCTGCAGCTCCTGGTTTCTTTCGTGGAGTAGCATTAGAGCAAGCTGACCGTAACATAATGAATGAGACGGTAGGTTGGCAATTAGATGATGCTTTTGGTTTAAGTAAATCTAACGGAAAAGTTGGAGGTTATGCTTTTGCACAGTTAATAGGAGACCTAGTTAATCTAGATAGCCTTTCTAAGTGGGGAGAAGCCCATTCAGATAGATTAAAAAGAGAAATGGAAGACTTACCTCAATTAAGAGACATGAATGCATTTGATGAAAATGGTCAATGGACACTAGATGGTATTAGTGAATTTAGTAACTATGTTTTTAGTAACGTGGCAGCAAGTGCACCTCTCATGGGAGTTACTATAGCTTCTGTGGCAGCTGCTCCTTTTACGTGGGGTACTACTTTAAGTATACCTGCAGCTATGTATTCAGGTATGACTTATGATGCTCAAAACGAAAAAGATATAGCTAGAGCATTAACATCAGGTGTATTTCAAGCAGCATTAGATGTTATTGGTGTTAAAGGTCTTAACCCAGCTAAACTGTTTAATAAGGCTGGAAGAAAAGATGCAATAGCTATTATAGCAGATCAGAAAAATATTACAGAAGAAGCTGCAGAAAAATTACTTTCTTCCGCAGTTAAAGGTCAAACATCTACTGTTATATCAGCACAAAAAAGAGCTTTGTCTAGCACAATGAGTGCGGGTAGAAGATTAGGTGCTGGTGGCGCTAGAGAATCAATTACTGAAGCTACACAAGAAGCTCTTGCAATATGGGGTGAAGGTAATGCAGTTACTCCTCAAGAAGTAAAAAATAGATTACTTAATGCCCTTGTAGCAGGTGGTGTACTTGGTACTGGTTTTACTGGAGTAGCTGAAATATCTACTGGTATAGCTCAAGCTAATATTAGAAAGGGTAGTGAATTAGCTTCTAAAACAGAATTACAATTAACTGCTGATCAAGATATGAAAGACTATAACTATGTATTAGATGTTAAAGGTGCAATTGATAAACTTGATTCTGAAAAAGTAAAACCAATACTTAATGGTCCTGCTGACAAAACTACTAGTAAAACATTAAAGGAACAAGCAAAAATTAAAAAGAAAAAGAATAAATCTTCTTTTATTGATAATGTATCTGATGCTATTCCTCTTCTTTGGAAGGGTCAACTTAAAAATAAATTAAGTAAATATAAGTCAGGTAAGTATGGCTCTATGTTGTATAGTTCTCTTGTAGGTAAGAATGGTAGAGCAGGTAGAAACTACGAAGAATCCCGTAGACAATATTCTGCGGATATATTAGATAATAAATATTTAGATGCTATCGAAGGTGCTAGTAGATTAGGTTTTCAAAACTCTCAAGAAGTATCTTTGTCAGTTAAAAAATATCAAAAACAAATTAATAGTTTGTTAAGGCGAGCTACAAGCTTAGAAGATTTAATTAGTTTAAATAATAAAAGTAACGAAAAAATAGACTCACGTTTATTACCTTTAGTTAGTGCTATATTTGAAAAAAATTCATTTATTAAACAAACAACAGGTATAAAAGGTGCTAACTTACTAGAAAAAACCTTTAATAAAAGTTACATATATAGGAACCAACCTAAGTTTATTCAACTATTAAAAGATGAATTAGGTGTTGATGCTCAAACCGCAACAGATATTACTCAATCTATAATTAAAAATGAAGATTATGCTAACCCAGATGATGCTTTAAATACACTTTTGAATTTAGCTAAAGGTAATAAAAAAACTAAATCATCTGCTAAGTTTTATGCTCAATATAAAGATTCTTTTAACGAGTTTCTTCATGCAGACATATCAGACAACATACAAGCTAATGCTGTTAAATTTGGAAACACTAGAGCTAATCAAGAATATATTGGTAGCAACGGATCTAAGTTATCAAAGGCATTAGATTTAATGAGTGCAAATGGAGAGATTGATGCTGATCAAAAAGCAGAGTTAGCTAATGATCTATCTAATTTTTTAGAACAAGTAGCAGGAGAATATAATAGAGTAGATAATAGAATGTATAATACTGCTCTTAATAATATATCTTTTTTAACTATGATAGCAGCACTACCTTTAGCTGCAATATCTTCTCTTACTGAGTCAGCATTAGTTGTATTTAGTAGCCCTAAACCTATGCAAGCAGCTTGGGTAATGTCTCAAGTTACTGCTAAAGAGTTTATTGCTATCTCTAATGAAGCGTTAAATTCTTTATCTAACGGTAGGATTCCAATGCAATCTTATTTACATAGAGAACAGCTTAGAAAGGCAGGTTATTTATTAGAAACTCAAGGGGCTGCAGCCAGGTTAGGTGCTGAAGCTAGTCCTTCACAAGCTAGGTTTGTTCAAAAGTTTTTTAAAATTAATGGACTTACATCTTTAACTAATATACAAAGGGCAACAGGACTTCAATTAGCAGAAGATGCTATTGAACATTGGGTTGATCAAGCTGTATTACAAAAAGGAGTTAATAACAGGTTATATACTGAAGCCCATAATAATTTAAGTTTTTTAGGAGTTAATCCTGATCTTATGATAAACTACAAAGAAGATTATCATAAAATTACTGTTCCTAATAGAAATGTAGCTAGAGTAAAAGCTATAACTAAGGAAAAATATTTAGAGCAAGTAGAAGTTGCTAAGAATAATTTTGTAGATCAAAGAGTAGCACAGCCCTTTAAAGGAAATAGACCTGCTTTTTATTCAGATCCTAGATTTAGATTATTTACTATGTTCCAAGGGTTTATTAGTACGTTTACAGCTAATATATTACCAACTCTTTATGGTCAAGCTTTTTCTACTAATAGCTTACCTAAAGCTAGAGTACAAGCTATGACAACTATGGCGGCAATGATTGCCTTTACTTACTTTGCTCAAAACTTAAAAGACCTTTTAAAAGGTAAAGATGAAGATGATGAATTACCTCCATTCAAAGAGTTTGTTAGAACTATGTATGGTACAGGTTTAATAGGTACTGCAGAAAGACCACTAAATGCTATAATGCCTTTATATGGAAATAGCTCTAGTCTAGGTACATCTGTAGATAAAATGTTAGGTAACACAGCAGGTGCTATTACTGATTCAGTAATTGGAGAGTCTCCACAACTAGACTATATAGATAATGGTCTTGGTATGTTTTTTGATGCTTTAGAAGGAGATAACTCTAATATAGCTAGAAACGCAGTGAAAGCTACCCCTGCTAATGTTTTTAAAAATTGGTTTACTCCAATCAAAGAGGAATAATAATGGCTAAAATATTAAATACAGGAGCAATTGCACCAAAGGTGGAAGCTCCTCAACCCGTAGACAACTCTGGGGGTCAATTATCCCCTGAGTTACTACAACAAATAGCAGCATCAGGTATTGACCCTAATACACTAATAGCACAATTACAACAGTCTCAACAAAATGAGTTAGAATCAGTTGCGCCTATAGTAAACCCAATTGATGATTTAAACGAAGGAATGGGATTAGAACAAGAAAGTAATGTAATTCCAATAAACCCTATGTTGAGCGACACTGGTTTAAATCCACCAGTAAATGAACCACAAACTACTCCTTTTTCTTTTCCTGCCAAAAGCTCTAATCAAAGAATCTTAGATGATGTAACAGGATTACCTGTAGATAATGAAGCTTTAGCAGCAGGTCAAATAGCACAAGCACAAACAGAAGAAAGTTTACGTGCAGAAGGATCTATTGGTTTTAAGCAAAAAACTAGGGAAGAATTTGAAGAAGCATATTCTAATAATTTAATGCCAACAACTATTGGTTCTTTATATAGAACTGCTTTTAAAATAGGTGAAGGCGGTGTTTCTGGTGTTTATAAAATAAAAGACCCACAAGGTATTTTACCTAGTAATATGACACCAATTGAATTAGTCTCAAAGGGTGTTAAAGCTTCTCCTGTAGAAGCAACTAATGCTACTACTTTTGCTTTTGTTAATATGGCAGCAGCATTAAGTGCTAGACAAGGTGCAATTGATTCTAATTCAGAAGTAAAAGACGATGATATTTTAGGTGTTATGGGTCTTCTTACAGGTGAAACTGCATTAGATGAAAGAGGTCGTGTAATTATTGATGCAGAAAAATTAGATGGTATATTTGCAAATTATACTAAAGGATCTTTAAATAGAGTAAGAAACTCAGATATAGGTAATTTAGATCAACCTGGATTAATAGGTAATGCTCAAGCGCAAATGATGAGAAACGCTGGTCTTTTAGAAGAAATATTTTATCAACCTCAAGATGCACAAAATAATATTATAGATACTGATTCTATACCTAAAAGAGGTTATCAACTTACTAATTTAGGTGCTAATGTTTCTTATGAATTAAAAGAAATAAATAACAATGTTTCAAAAAGAGAATATTCAGAAACTAATGAAACTAAAGAACCAGGACCGTCAAAGTCTATAAACCAACCTATGGCTAGGCGTAGAGCTGTTAAAGTTCATGGTGATACTCCTGGGTCTTCTATTGGTGCCTTTAATTTACGTAGAGTTAAACCAGATAAAGCTTCAGGTAAACGTACTAGTAAAGCTACTGCATCTTATAAATATGTAGAAGCCCTAAGGCAAAGTCCTGTTCGTATGAATAAAAGGGTTTTATCTGTTGCTTCAACTATGATTAATTTATTTGAAGAAGCTGATCAAATAAAGAGAGCAAATGGTTCTGTTACTGAAGCTCAACAAAATTTTATTGATAATATTACAAGTATGTTAGCTTTAGAAAAAGTAATTACAGATAAACCAGGATCTCCTTCCAAGCTATTAAAAGCTAAAAGAGATTTATCTGGAGCTATGGCGGTTGAGGGTTTTGTTAAAAGACATTATAATCCACATCCAGCTAGTAACCGTACAACTAATGATACTGCAGATGTAAATGAACAGGAATCTCCTCGTATACATAAAGGTGCAATGGAAGGTGTTCCTCGTAGTTATGTTCTTACTGATCTTAAGAATAAGTCAGATTCTGATACAGTTATTAGCTTAGAAGAATATAATTCTTGGAAGTCTTGGTTAGATAGACCTAGTAAACCTACTGTAGCAATTCAAAAAACAGCTATGCTATGGGCTTTGGGTTCTTGGATGGTTCCAGGTACTAGAACAAACTCTGATAAATATTTATTTCAGAATTTTACAATGTCTAATTTAAAATCTTTTGCTAGAAGTGGAGACTTACTTAAAGCTTTTGTAAATAAACCAGAAGAAGTAATTAGTAATCCACAACTATTATCAGAATTAAATAGTTTTATTGAAGAACATGCAGGTATAGATAAAGGTAAGTCTAATGGATTTTTTATAAAATCTGCTTTTATTGCTAGCGATATAATTGATGCACTTAATAGAGAAACAAGAGGTTTGCCTGTTGGTTTAAACTTTAGCCCTGTTCCACCTTCTGCTGATGCATCCTCTGCGGGAAAAACATTAGCTGCTTTTGATCAAGGAGATTACAACACAATAGAACATGTAGGTTTACTTTATGATCCTGCTCGTTCTGGAACTAATATGTTTCCTAATGGTAGCCCTCGTGCCTTTTTTCTTAAAACAGTTATGTCTGGGTTAAATAAACCAGGATATATAAGAGGTTTGCTTCCTGTTCAACAAAGAGACATTGCTAATGCACTTACACCTAGAGGTAATTCAGAAGAAGCCTTTGCAGAATTTGCAAATGATTTAGCTAAAGTACCTTTAATGATTTCTGATTACGGTAAAAGTAGACATTTTATGCATGGTCCTGCTAGAAAGTTTTTAAGCAAAAGACCAGATTTAGAAGAAGTGTTTAACAATATTGCTTTTGATACAGACAACTACAACTCAGGTGTAGATTTATTAAACGCCGTTATTAGCCAAGGTTTGGCTGAATTAAGTAATAGTTGGTATTCTAGAGGTATTAAAAATCAAGCTATGGCGGCAGGTCTTCTTGGTTTTAATTTAACTGGAGAACTATCAGATGGTTCTACTATTCGTATAGGTGTTAAAGAGTACTTTACACTTGATGATTCTGGATATCAATTTGTTGGTGCTGATGGAGAAGTAACTACTGCAGGTCAATTATCAGAACGTACACCTAGAGATGCACCTCTTGCTAGATCTAAAGAAAAATTAGATAAAGACACTAAAGAGTTATTGCGTAAAAGATTAGGTTCTTATCAAGTTAATCAATCTGCTCCTTTATTTGGACATTTACGTGAAGTTGAAAACAATGCTTTAGCACATGAAGAAGTGTCTAATATATTGCAAGATCCAGATGTGTTTATTTCTAATATACATGATAACGTATATGGTGATCCTGTGTATATGGCTTTATTTCAAAAAGCAGTAGCTAAGTCTTTAAGGCAAATTGCAGGACATGACATACAAAAAACTGTTACAGATTCTTTTATAGCAGATGTAGCGAAAACTATGTCTAGAATTAAAGCTATGCCTAATGAAATAGTTATTGGATCTAATTCTAAAGATCCTGCACTTTCTGGTTGGTTAGAATATTTAGATGAACTTTATAAAGAGTTTCAAGAAAATAGTCTTAAAGAAGGAGATTTAATTCCTGAATTTAAATTTTTAAATGATATAAATAGAAATAGATTATTAGACGCTTATGATAACGGTAACGGTATTTGGAGACCATTAGATAAACCAGGTATTAAACAGACAATAGATGGAGTAGTTTTAAAAGCTAGAGAACCTAGTGAAACTGTTGCTATGGTGGTTTCTAAAAACAAATTAGAAAGTTTTATAGCTAGACATTTATTGAATCCAATAATTGGTTACAAAACAAAAGCTGACAGAGCTTTAGATAATAAGGAAGAAATTCTTAAAGAATATGATTCTCTTATTAAAAACGGCCAAGGTTGGATGAAAGTTGGACGTTAATTAAAATTAATATACCCCTACATAACTCATTATAGAGTAATGGTAGGGGTATTTTTTATTTTATTAATTCTTTTAGGTCATTTAAAGCGGCTGTTTTACGTACATTGGCCTTTCTTTTAGCTTGACTTTCAGTCAAATCTTCATGTTGCATAAAGTCTATAATATTTTGTTCATAAATTTTATCAATAGCATATTTTGGACCTGCAGAAGTATATAAGTATTTATCAGGGATTACTATTCCTGTTGCATCTGCAAAATCTTTTTGCCATTGAAGATCATCGTAGTTGTTACCTCTTAGTGCTTCTTTGTTAAATGATTTACGTTCATTCATTGTTCATTTCCTCTTGTAATATATCAGCATTTTTACTATCAAATATAGCATTTGCAGCACCTATAGCGAAGGCACTAGTCATTATTATTGCGAATATCATTTTAATCTTCCTTTGTTAATATACCGTTGTGTGCTAAGAACAGATCATACTGCTCTGCACCTTTATTGGCATCATCTTGTTTACTAATAAAATAATCACGCATATTCTCTCTGTTGTATGCATAAGTATCGGGGTCAATACCTTCGATCTCACAATAGCGTTCATCAGTCATTAGTGGTTTTTTATTTTTACTAAGTAAGTACCGATCACGCAAAGCAAACCAATTGTAATGAGTTTTGTTTGTCATGTTTCACCTATGAAAAGAAGTTACGTGAACCAATGACTTCGAATATATCTAGGTCACCAAGCTCTGGTACTTCTATGGTGCAGTTGTTATGTGTTATACAATCTTTAACTGCTTCCAAGGGGTTATCGTTGCTGTACATCTCAACGAATTTTTCTTGTGTTATTTGTTTTAATAATTCAACATCAGAGGCATGGCAACTAAAGCTATCATGTACTGCACCGAAGTTGATACCGAATTTATCTATCACTAATGCCATGTGAGTAGCATCTTGTGAATGAATGTAGTTAGGAGAGATACCTGCGCTAGCTTCTCTTCTGTTTGTTGTATCTAAGTATATCTTAGCTACGTGATTAATACGCCCTGGTTGTTTAGATGCACCACCAATTACACCACGTAAGGTAGACTTACAAGTGTCTTGCTTAGTAGCATTAACTTTGTATATAACAGGGAAGCCTGACTTAGTCATCCAACGTATGTCATCACCTGCATAGCCTTTAACTAATACTAGTTTACATTCAGCTAACTTAGAGTTTATTTCATTTAAAACTTTAGTGTTACTTAATGTAGGATTAGCTCTTTGTACTTTGTTAGCTTCTCTTGCTGACTTTTTTAGCTTACTTATAGTAGAGTTAGATATTTTATTACTGTCAAGGTCTTGATACTCGAAAGTACCTAGTTCCCATTGCGCTAAGTCTTGTAGAAACTTCATTGTTGTTTGAGAACCAGGACATACATGTTCAATAGCTTTAAGTATATGGGGAGCTAACTCATCACAATCTATTTGAGTTATATTATACTGTTCATCTGCACCAGCTTGTACACAATCAGAGTACATTGATTCAGCTATTGTTTGTGCGCCTGCAGAGTAAGCTCTTGTCATTGTAGCTCTCTTAGATATTAACTTACGTATTTCTGCATAAGACATAGGTCTGTTTACAAAGAAATCAGGAGCTAATTCAACTATCTTCTGAGCTACCTTAACATATAAGTCATGTGGTACTGCACTGTCTTGTAGTGCTACTAAGTTACCTGTCTTATTATCTCTAGATAGTGCGGCTGAATGTTGGTAACCATTACATGTACCGTCAATAGCTACTGGTATACTTGATGTTGGCATTTCACCTG
>Ga0209092_10004813_pt1 | contig 11091 bp, 7 predicted proteins | sample FraStrMetagenome_FD_187446 | JGI IMG/M metagenome (GOLD analysis project Ga0209092, IMG submission 187446) | Marine eukaryotic phytoplankton communities from Arctic Ocean - Fram Strait ARC3M Metagenome (SPAdes) (version 2) | ecosystem: Environmental > Aquatic > Marine > Oceanic | place: Fram... | reverse complement strand
TTTTTTTTTCGCTATACCCTTAGTTATTCAGTTTTTGATTCTTAGCTGCTGCATGGGACCCTCCCCATTACGCAGACCATTTTTTGTTGCCCAAGACGTACTACGTACGGGGGCGTATCAACAAGATATAAACCAGTAACAATGATGATATTATTATGCGCAGGTGACATCTATGCCATATACACGTCTGATGGACTAAATATTTTACCCTCTTATATAAAGAACTCAACTTGCAATGCTGATCACAGTATATTCATCATTACATACTTATATGCAGATATACATGGAGATATATTCATATTTGAAAGTGATGATGAGTTTTTTGGTACCAAATAACGCAAGCCATTTTGCAAACAAATATACTCTTGATGTAACTTTCCATATTAAGATGAGAAAAACACCGAAATTGATACCAAGAGCGCATCTGAGTTTATAGATCTCAAACCAATCACCAAATGAACAGCATTTTCATGATCTCGAAAAAGATTAAATCTCCACCATAAGGCAAAGTTTAGCATTTATTTCTTACACCAGATAATTCATTAAAAAATGAAAAGGTGAGTAGATAAGCTGATCCAGCTATGAACCTGCCTATTTATTCGAAACCATAACACACTTGTTTAATTTTTGATCTCTTGGAAAAATTCCCGCCAATATTTCAAAGTTTTTTGACTGAACTTCCTTTGGTTTTACACGGGCCCGATTTTTCTCATGGTTTTCTTTAAAATGTTTAATTTAATTTGAAATGCATGTAGGAAAACTTGTACAATACATGCTCTACATTGTGCTGTACTTAACTCCACACAACATTTCAAATCTATTCACTTTCTTAAGCTAGTGCCCCTGTGATTGAGTTACGACCGGTGGAAATGCTGATAGATACATTCATTTCACCCTCATTCACTGAAGAATAACTGATCATTCAATCTTTAGCACTCTCACGTTAAAGAAACATACCTTTTGATTATTTTGAAAAAAGAGAGGGATATCAACAAGCATTCTTGAATGCCGATCTTAAAGCATACTCACTCAAACTATAAACAAGGCAAAACTTGACACAGATTATTTTGGTGGAAACCTTGGTTGCAGGAACAATAAACAAATGATATTACCTCGTGATTCGGACTCCTACTTCGTTTCCATATCAGTGGAAGGCGGCTTTGATAACGACAGGAGCAAAACTAAAGGTAATCAACACCAAACTAAACTTGGGATGCGCATGGAAATCCCACGTCTAATTGAAGAAGACGAAACATCTAAAAGGAGTCAGGAGCTTCATTTGAAATGGGCTTTTCATTCAGTCAGGTGGGATATTAAGTGCTTGAAACCGATTCAATTTTGGAGGTGAGATATTCATTCAATCGCTTTCTATGTCATGCCTTGGAAAAATTTAGAAGATTTACTAACTCACAAATATCCTTGCTCACGAATTCAGGACTAATTCTTTGAACGGACCCGACTTTCATTATAAAGACCACAAGTCGAGAAGAGAGGATCATTGTCTCTTGCGTGATTTTTTACTTTCCAGCTTTCAAGATTTCTTTTTTACGAAGGACACGACAGTTCAGGAAAGCTGTAGAATTAAGGATCAAATTACATTAAAACCTCAGCGACTTCTTGTTTATATAGTGGCACCACCGCATTTGTCGCATCAAGCAGACCTAATTCAGAGAATGTGGAAAAGAGCAGAAAACTTTCATGGTGCGATTCCTGCCGTTATGATGAAACTAAAATCAGAGGATTTTATTTTTGAAGGAAAAAAAGATTCTTATAAGAAAAACAACCCAAGAGTTCAACAAACATGTAATGTATATAAAAAACTTCCAATATGTCTTGCGGCTGCTCTTAGAGGTGCACAGGAAGAATTTAAAGAGCCTTGCCTAATTCTTAACGGTAATTGTTCAAACGAAAGCTATGCAGCAACTGACAATAAAGGGAAAATCTTACTAAATGGAATAGATTCAAGCTTGACCCAACTGATATTTTCTCAATTCGATCGTGAAGAAGAGCAAAAGAGCTCGAACTATGTAAAGAAAGAACAATCTATAGAACTCAATTTAACACATCAAGTGATCTCGAATAAGATACAACATTTTCTGAAGGGTAAATACTCTTCTGTTTCCAATGAAAATGCAGTGGACACATTTATTTTTGAATCGTTGGTTGAGAAAAGAGAAAGAATAAGAAGGATTCTAAAAAAGTGGATGGATCACCTACGTTGGAATTCAGACAAGGCTAGTCATCATGAAAGTTCCGACCACAACAACAAGTGTGTAGTGGTTGTGAATGGGTCTTATTCTGATTTATATGCACAAATTTTACACTCGTTGGAATCTGATTCAAAAGGATTTTATAACATTACTAAGTTTCCCTATTTGATTCATTACGGAATAGCATCTGTGCTCAAGGAAAACTTTTTTTCTTCATCGAATACGAATGAAAGCAGGGAATCTCCTTTTTTTGGTAATTTAGGACATTTTGAAGTCACATTCAACGAATATTACTACTACGAATTATGGAAGATTGAGGCAAAAAAGGCACATGTCATTAATTCATTTAATAAAACTTCAGCAATAGATATAAATACGTCAAAGTTGAGAAAAAAAAAAAAAATTAATCAACAACCTGGTTCTTTGGTGATCGATCTTACTGAAGCTGAAGATGTTAATACCCATTATTGTCTTACAAATAGAAAAGCAGTAAAACCTATTAAGCTTATGGAGTCGCTCACGACTGAAGATAAGAAGGATACAAGCGAAAATGAAAAAAAACAAGCCCCACCAAAAAAAGCAAAGAAAAAAGAGAAAAGAGATGTTCAAGAGACCATGATGATACAAAAGTTGGAACATAAAGATAAACAAAACTCTTTACATGCAGCAACACAACAGCATTCGAATCTATCATCGTCAGGATTCTCTACAGTATCAAGAGATTCCATCCCTACTTATAATTATCAAAATTATGCAATACCTGTTACATATTTGAATCCCTATCCAAACTACTTTCCCACAGATCAAGTTGGGTATGGTTCCCCACAATATTATCCTCCTCTAGCTTTAGTATCAAACAAAGTCTATTCTGGTTACCCCCCAGCACAAAGCATGGGACTGCAACAGGGAGCTCAGCCTGCAATAGTTCCGAACAGCACTCAAATGGCGCCAGCTCAATCTGAAGATCAAATATTGAAAAGTGTAGGTCATACCGTAATTGAAAAACTAAAGAAGAAAAGTAACAACAATATGAAACATGAAAAAAAAAACCAAAGAAAGGAACTAATAAAAAAAAGAAAGGTAACGCATTTTATTTCTAAGGAAGAAGAAATTTCGAGGAAGGTAAAAAAAACACAAAGACATAATTTATCAAAAAAAGATTGGAAGAAAGCCACCAACGCCATGGTGGATAAAAAAGAAAGTCCAAATAGTATAACGATGATGAATGAAGTCAAAGATGATGTCAATGATGTTAATCAGAATAAATCCATTGTAAAGTCAAAGTCAAAGTTATCTCGTGAGGAACAGAACCACCGAAACATGAGCAAAGAAGTCAAAAAATACAGAGAAATCACGACAAAAAATGATTTCAAACTAAATCAATTTATGAGTCCAATTCCCAAAAAAAGCAAAGTCCAAAATTTGGCTTCTCACAAGCCAAACTCATCAGAAATTTTGCAGGCTTTGAAACCTTCCGTAATACAAGAAAGGAGGGTGCAAAAAATTCTCCAGAGTCCTGGTAACCTTTATGACATTTGAAATGGCTTTCCACATCTTATTTCCAATTATTCATAACATCAAATAAACTTTCATAACTAAAAACTGAAGACGCTATGTCATCCACTTTAATATATATAATTTTCTATTGACAACTAAAATCACAAGATATTGATCCTGATTTTATTCGCTGTCATCACTTTCATCATCCGTATCTTCTTCACTAGAACTGTCACTTAAGTTCATAAATGTTTTTTCAACTCGCTGTCTTCTTGCACCCGCACCAGTATCCAAAAGTCCAACTTTTCTTTTCCCTATTCCTAGTTCCTGTATTTGCTTTTGCTTTTCTTGTTTTTCTTCCTCTTCGCGTTTTTGAAGTTCCATCTCCTCTTGTTTCTGTTTTTGTTGCTTTTGTTCTTTCTCCTTCAGTCTTTGTTTATCTTTACGCAATCGCTCTAACTTGGTCATCTTTCGTTGCATTATTCCAAGAGACCCCCCTCTTAATTGTGCAGGAAAGGGTGGTAATGAAGATCTTGAGGACAAGGATCGTGCTAGTGCCAGCACTTCCGTTGCAGAACTCAAATCTTTTGGTGTTGGTAAGGGTGTGGTAACATTTGAAAACACAGATTCATCGCCATTCCTACTATCAAGAAGAGGCATTGCGTTTTGCATTGCTTCAGTAAGTCCTTTTTCCGCCTCCACTAGATCGCGGATTGCATCAAGCATTGAACATGTTTCATAGTCTTTCATCTCTACCATCATTCCTCGAAGTATACTTAAACCAGCGTCAGTACAGCCAATTTATCCAAGTATGTAGCTTTTGTACCCTTTTGAATTAGAGTACACAATGTGCTTCTCCGACTTCCGTCACGATGTACACCATCGAAAGTCGTCATTTTGACTGCTTATGGGCTCTTCCTGCTTACCAATTTTAGTATGTAGGTTTGATACGATTGACAATATGGATCCAATCCAAATCTATTTTCATTGAAGTTACCGTAACATCAAATAATAATAATAGGTAATTATTCTATTTTATTAAACCATGGCGTTTTCAATTTCGAGAGTTCTGCTGAATAAGAGCAAACTTCATCGTCCAAAGGCAATCTTTCTCAATGCATCTCGACTAAACTATGATAGCGTTCTAAAATTTGATCGCTTATCATCACTAACGGATCTCTCTCTAAACAATGTCGATACTATCATATCCCCAACAGACATTTCGAATCTCCTACAAAAAACGCAACCGGAAATTATCATTACCAAAGAAATGGAAATTCCTCCCTCAATAGTGAAAGACATTCCATCCACTGTGAAGCTTTTATGTGAGGCAGGTACAGGTTATAACAATATTCCTCTTGATGATTTAAAAAACTCGGAAGAGCATAAGCATATTCAAGTTTGCAACATTCCTACCTACAGCAACGAAAGTGTAGCTCATATGGTGATTACATACATCATGAACTTCGGAGCAGCAATTTTCCAACAGGCTAAAATGCTCCATGAAGGTAATAGGAAGAACTTCACAGTGTTTCAACATCCAATTTATGAAATTCAGGGGAAGAAGTTAGGTATGATTGGTGGAAGTGGCACCATAGGTACCTGTGTGGCAGATATTGCAATCCCACTTGGTATGGACATCCTTATATCGTCTCGATCTGGAAAACTTCCCCTTGGACACAAATACGAAAATCACCCACAAGTAAAAGTTGTTCCACGGGATATCCTTTTTCAGGAGTCTGATTTTGTAAGTATCAATTGTCCTCTTAATGCAAGCACTCGTCATTCTGTGGGTGAACGTGAAATTCGGATGATGAAACCAACTTCGTTCTTGATCAATACTGCCCGTGGAGCTATTATAAATGAGCAGGAATTAATTGAATGCATGAAAGAGAACGTCATTGCAGGAGCTGGTCTAGACACGCAGGAAGTTGAACCTCCAAACGAGGATTCTGATATTTGGAACTTAGACAATGTTTTTTTGACTCCCCATATCGGGTGGAGACGACTAGAAACTAGGCAAAGATTATTGGACATGACTGCAGATAACATTGAAGCCTATGTAAATGGAAGTGCAATTAATATTGTAAACTAACTAGATTTAAGTTCTGATTGATGAGGGAAGTATGTTGGACAGTTTGTTTAATATATATATTTAGTAGTCCTGTATTGGATCAAGAAGTCCCGTATGATGTAGGTGGTTAGCATACTTGCCTTTCACGCAGGATACCCGGGTTCGAGTCCCGGTACGGGAAACTTTTGCCTATTGCCAGTACTCCTGCCCTCGTCAAGTTCAAAGCATTTTCTATGGAGAGAAACACAATGAACAATAAGTAATGAATAATGAATAATCTTGTGAAAAGAAAGCTTTTCTATACTTTGTAAACTTGTTAACTGCAAAACCAGGAAAATCAAAAAAATAAAGCATCGTATTGGCCCATAGATAAACAATAAATTATGGTTCAAGCCTTACAAGCTTTTAATGGAAAAAAGTGGACAAATAACTTTAAGAGTTATTGTACATTGCTACCAACTTCCACTGCCAATACTTTGAGCACGGGCACGCTTCATATTTTTTATTTCAATATCCATCTTTGCTCCTATTGAGGAGAAACTCATTGGTTCTGTGTCGTGACAATCATCAAGTTCCGCTTCACCTTCACTACTGCTGCTACTTTCAAAGCTCATGGATTCATCATCGTCTTCGCTCATCTCTTCATCTGAGATTGCTGACTCATTTTCAATTTGAGCTCCTCCGTCCCAATCAATATAGAATGGTTCTATAAATCCATGAGATAATCGTAATAAGCAAGGGTCAAATGGGAAAAAGGAATCCAAAGGATTGCTACCTTTTCCTAGACCACCTACACCTCCACCGATTTTTTCTCCTTTCTTTTTTAGTTGAGCATTGCGTAGCCTATGTTTTTCTTTAGTAGCAGGTGTTGATATAGATTGTCGTTTTTTTTTACGGTTAGATGAGTTCTGCAAGCGAGCTTGTCTATCTGCGATAAGAGTGGCCATTTTCTCGTCTTCTTCCTCCAGAGCTTGTATTAATGTTTTTGGTAGAAGATGAAATACTCTTGCAATGAAAAGAAATTCCCTTCGAACACTTTCGAGGCAATACTTAAGAGGTTGCAAGTGTTCATGCTTGCACATTTTTTCCCACCTTTTCGCATGAATGTCAATAGAAGCTAGATCCACGTCATTCTCACTATTCCCAATATCACTAATCTGTGATGCAACTTCTTTTTCATAGTACTCTACAGCTTCTTTCCCACGAAAACACATGATGTAAAATGCAGCTTGACAAACATTGTAAAAAACTGCATGAGTTTCAACTTTTCTCTTCCAAAGCTCCCGCTGTATCCCAGCTTTACCACCAGAATGTTTAGTATTCACATCCATGGAGACATCATAAAAAGTGTCTATGTATGTCTCTGCCCAACGTAGAAGAGCTGCAATACTTTCGCAAATTGTACATGGACTAATGAATGACGACCGTGCTATGAAGGAAGCAAGGTAACATACACTTGATTGCCGTTCGACGGGCGAAAAATCAGAAGAAAGAAGATTATTGATTAACTGTGCAGCAAATTGACGATATATTCTGTTGTCGACATCAAGTTGAGACACAAGGTTGGATTCATTTGCTTTTTTGTCCTCTAATCCACAAGTATAAAATATTAAAAACTGAACGTATTTGGAGCGATGAGTCATTAGGATGGTTTTATTAAATTTGCGAAAGATCATTTCAAAAAGTTTCGTAATATGTTGAGCATGAGGTTGTGTATATTCTTGGATATGTTTCATCAATAGAGTCAACAATATATCGAGCTTAAATGATAAAATGAAGAAAGAAGTGTTTAGGCTGAAATCGCCAAATGAAACAACATTGGTATATAAGATGAGAAACATACCCTTTCAGCCATTTCATCTACTTCAACCTTCTCCTGTATCTTACTCTCCTTCTCTATGTTTTTCTTTACTTCTTCTTCATCTGCATCAAAATCAAACATCTCTTCATCTTTTTTCTCATCGAGGGACACCTTCCCACCAATATCAACTTTGATTTCAACATCAATTTCCAAACAGTGTTCAATCAATAGACCTAATATTTCTTCGTGTAAATCCGGTTGATATTGAAGTATCGCAAGACATTGATTGGCATACCATTCTTGAATTGTTATTTCCTTTCGTCGGAATGGTATGTTTCGAGATAATATAGGGAAAAGTTCAGTGTGTGCTTTTGGAACTAGTCGTAGTGTAGTTGCAAGTGCCGAGTGCAGTCGAGATGTCCTTTTGTCAATAATTGAAGCAGGCAAGAGAAAAATTGTTAGTAAATTTTTATGAAGCTTCAAAGGACATGAGAAAAATATCCTATGGAGATGTATCAGTTTGCACTGGCTACTCATATTATCACTAGAAATAAATTCTTCGAATACAAGTGAATAAAAGTGTTGATGGCATTATTGTTGCCCATTTGTAATTATCCCATTCGATCTCATTTGAGATTGGAGAAAGCGTGGGTTCTAGCAAAGGCGTATCCGTATGACTACAAAAAAAACAATTTTGTTTCTTCGTACTCACTTTAATTTGGAAGTGTCAGGAGTGGTCACGAGATTTTTCCAAATAGACTCTAAACATGGAATCAAAAAGATAGAATTTGCACTAACTAATCCTACTAAGAGATGCAAATAGGCATCTGCCAGCGTGTAATCAGTAAAGAATTGGATTGCATCCTCATTTTTAGACAAGGCTCCTAAAACAGATTTGCTTTTGTCAGAATTTAAGTCTTGATTTTTCAACAAACTCTTTGGTGGACTAAAGACACTCAATTTCATGAGGAGATGCATAAGATATGCGTGTTGAGAAGGACTTGATGCAATGATGCTCAAAGAACGTGCTCTTAGTGACAGTAAAATCTTCCATAGCATCGCGGGATCATCTCGTTTGCGAATGCAATCTAATATATTGCTATATCCGGATAAAGATGGAGTGGTGGAAGCTTCCGATGTGCCTCCCTCGTTCCTTTCTAATTTTGTTGGAGTAGTAATTGTTTCTTCACTTGCACTTTCTGACCGTGATGTTATTGCAACGGTGACGTAGTGCTCCACGGGTTGAAATTGTTCTGTAGGTGGAAGATAACATGGGGGCATCCGATCAAGGGGCCAGGCGACTGGCGACTCAGGATCAGATGTTGAATGCTCATCTATACCATCAGTCTCCTTGGGCATTTTCTATTCTGCAACAAATGAGAAAGAAGAAAGGGTCAACCGATATGAATTGAATGAATGGGTTTGGCTAAACCTTTGAGATGTCTTGTACAATCCGTATGATCAAAAGATTTTATGGGTACGGTACAACTCTTCATAATTTACGTACGCGCAGATTCTTGAGAAAATGCGTAAAAGTATGAGGTCAAACTTGATAGTATATCATTCACAAAAAGAGTACTAAGCTCAATTATGTTATGTTGATTCTCGTAACGCATCTTTCCGAAATTATAGACTCATAATATTATTATTATATCCATCATGCTGCATGGATGCTCGTCGATTTGAGTTAAGAGGATTTCAATTTGGTTCATCTTTTATGTATAAGTAAAAGAACCTAGTTCAGAGCAAAAATTAAAAATAACTTTATGGAAGAGGCTCTATGGGTATAACAAGTGCAATAAAACATTCTTTTATCGAGATTCCTGGCGTTGTTATGGTACTTTGTAAGATAAATGTCTTTTCCCATTCTAGTTTGTGTCATCATAAAAATCTACAACATTTATGCAGGTTTCTTTCTGAAGTTTCAGCAACATGGACCATTTTTTCATCTTAATTACTTCTTGTGTTCGATACTGAATAAAAGAATAAAGAGGAATACAATATGAGTCTTCTCGAAGTCAAAACGACATAAGTTTATTGATCGAAACAAATGGAAACTCCTGTGCTTGATTTCATTGAGGCAACGGACAGTTAAAAAATAAGCTAAACTCATGCATTGAGGTCCATATAAATAATGCAATAACGAGTACCACTAGGGCAGATAAACGTATGATATGGTCGTAGCATACCATGCTCAAAATTCATCCGAATGCAACGTAAGATACATCCAATTGAGCTTTCAATCATTAGTAGCTTTGTTACTTATATGAACTACCTATTTCTCTTTTCGTTGAGCATGTCTGCATCGTATAGCACGCAACAAGAAGATCTTCATGCTGTCTGCAATAGCGAACATCCCAACATGACAAAGCCGCAAAAATGCACGCATTCCATAGAATTCTTTCTCTCGGAACTGGTGCGAACAACCTTTTATAAATCAAATGCTCCTTGTTGTTTTGTTATTCAAACTTATAATGCCCCCCTTTACCAAGAAATGAAGATCAAAACAACTTGCTGGTGCCGCCTGTTTTCGAAGAGCTTTATCTTCAATTCTACGCACCATACCTCCTCAAATATATTGTTGATCAGATTTAAATTTTTGAGCTTGATTCAATTTTATATCCTCTGAAGAGAAGACCTGTATTCATATCGCTGGCTCATAAATATTGCGAGAGAATTTGCATTTTTTATTTTTCTACATTCATACGCTACAAAAATTAGAAGTTTGATTTGTTCACTCTATCCAATATATCATCTGTTTTTTTTACTTTACTTTGTAGACTGTGTGTAGACCCATTATAACCAGCATCCAAGAGCAAGCTTTGTACAGTCAAAAAGCACAAAATAATTTTGCATATTTCACGCTCATAATAATTGGTGTCTTGTCTATATTGAAACTTGGGGACTCTGCAGTTTTTGAGAAAGTATGAGAGCTGCAGAAAATAATGCATCAAAATAAGAAATCATCAATGTAATAGCAACCTAATTTTTATTCCTATTACCATTGTCATTGTCGATGCCGATGTCGATGTCGATGTCGTTGCCATTGCACTCACTTCTTGTTTGTTCCTGTCATAGTTTACGGTGTTTCCTGTGGCAGTAGACAATTCTAAGTTTCACCAGCCTAATCTTTCAAGGCATACGGTCGTCACTCAATACTTTATCACCGTCAGGTGTTTCTGGCAGAGGTTAAAACTGCTCCTTAGGAAAGACTACCCTACAATTCTACATTCTATGTATTTTGTAATGCTTCCATCAAATTCTTCATAGAACTGAAAATGTAACACGTGTAAGCTTTACAGTACTGAAAATAAATTGCTTGCACATTATTACAACACGTGTTTTTATTATCGTCAATTTTTGACAATATCACACCATTGCGGGACACGTGGCTTTACAAGATAGCTTGCTAGTAACAAGTAATTGAATAACTTACATCGTATAGAAAAACGATTTCACTGTAAATGGTTATGATTGCTCTATCGATTCATTGATTCATTGATTCCTTC
>Ga0209092_10004810_pt1 | contig 11096 bp, 10 predicted proteins | sample FraStrMetagenome_FD_187446 | JGI IMG/M metagenome (GOLD analysis project Ga0209092, IMG submission 187446) | Marine eukaryotic phytoplankton communities from Arctic Ocean - Fram Strait ARC3M Metagenome (SPAdes) (version 2) | ecosystem: Environmental > Aquatic > Marine > Oceanic | place: Fram... | reverse complement strand
GTCGTTGTCGTTGTCGTTGTGTGTGTGTGTGTTGTGAGATCAGATGTGTGAGATGTGGAATCGTCCTATCGTACCTCCGGCGCTGTACAGGTACCTTTAGTTGTTGTAGAATGATGCTGTTTCGTCGGTGAGAAAAGTGAGCGATTGATGTTCACGGTAGGTATATTTTGATGGAGGGAAATGATCTGGTGTTGAGTTCCTGTTGCTGTGCCGGTGTAGGGGAATTGGAATGCCGGTATTCTGAAACTATTTTAGCTCGTAAAGAAGTACAAATACTTCGAAGTAGAGTCTACACACAAAACATATATTTTTTTGGATTTTTGAAGTGGACGCACGAGTATTCAATATATCATAAAGCATTTGCGCCGGCAAAATAACGTTAGTAGGAAGGGCAGATGAAATGTCTTCGTGTATCTCTTTTGAAGGTAGATGTATGGATCTAACGAAAAAGATTCAACCAGCTTTGCTATTCATCGATTGTACGTATGTCATGATGTCTTTCCAAAGAAAATGACGCTATCGAATTACCGGATGATACTGAATATCAACTTGAACGCATGGAACAAAAGTGTTTTTTGATAGGAGTTACGAGATGCAAATCTTTTTGAAAGAGTGAAGAGGCACAAAAACTTCTGATACCTTTTCTGGTAAAAAAAATTTATGTCGCAATGGTATCGGCACATTCAATTATAGCGATGAGTAGTAGTGAAACTCTCACGTTGTGTTCAATTCGATATCATGCCTATCGTTAATTGAGAAAAAAGATACAAAGTAAAGTCATCTTTCAAAGTTATCTTACTGAATATTTACGAATGTTCCCAACCATGATAATATTTGACTCAAAGTTTTGAATCCTCATCCATCTACTAGATCAGGTCCAAACACGTAAGAGCAAATTAGGGAAATAATAGATCCAACGGTCCCAGAAATGAACAACCAGGAATAGTCATGGCTTTCATCTGTCATTTCTACACTATATGTTGTTACAGCAAAGACGACTCCATCTTTACCAGCACTAAGGGGAACGAGTCCGCCGAATCTATCTCCACTGGCAACAGTGGCAAGAACCATCGCTTCGTTAAAGGCATTCTGATCATTTTCTGCTTCCCATCGTAGATAATAAGCTATGGTTTCCAAGAACAAGTATGCGAAAGAAACAAACAACGCAAATGCTTTGGCATTGTTTCGCTCCCTGAGATAAACTGCAAGAACTGCACCAAAACCACAACTTGCGAGTATCAAGAGGGCTACGCCGCTATAAATTTCTTGTGGTGGAGAAGATTCGGGCCTACTACCACTCAATACTAAAAAGAGAGGCGATGCCCTTATGGTCGCTTCTACAATCGATTCATTCCAGCTGACGGATGTCAAAAGGCGGTTTTTAGTGAAAGCGTCGCTTATTCGAATTATTTCTGCCACAGTTGCATTTGATGCCGGATAATCTGGTGAAAAATCTTCATCGCGTACTGCCTCACCCAAAGCATCAAAGGTTGTAAGTATTAACCCTGTCTTGGCTTCATTTAGAATAGGAGCAAGATCAAAGTCGAATGTGTACTCAAACTCAAGAAGACCCCCCTCGAAGAAAAGCACAGGATATTCAATAACACTATCATTTACCTGCAACAAAGGATGATTCACAACATCAACCATCTTCAGATCTGGATCAAATTCCGACAGTTGAGGAACAATTTCATATTTTGATAGTGAACGAGCGACTGCCTTTCCTGATTCTCTGTCAATAAATTTCAAATTCTCGACACTATCAGGGCCACACTGGAAAACACCAACGAGATTCTTCCTTCCAAACCTTGTGCCATTCCAATTACACCCGATAATGTCAAGATCTTTAATAGGCGGTAATTTCGAATGGCTTAGACAAGGAAGGGGGGTTTGACCGTCATCGTCAAGTAAAAGTATAGGTGTTTCGCCTCTTAGTTCACCATTGTCCGACTCCCAAACGCCAAAGATATCAATGGCCCCCATCTTCGTACAAGAGATATCCAAACAAATACAAGAAGACTGTGCCCATGATGCTCTAAATTTGATTTGATCTTTGGACTGAAATTCAGTTTTTCCTGTACGAAAAAAACTTGTGAAATAATCTTTGTTGTTCCCTATTCGTACAGGATCGATGGAAGTAAAATCTATGTATTCTTCTAATTCATCCTCATGTGAGGAAAACACTAATCCAGCCCCATCTCCAATATTAGAAAGAGCTACCTTAGTTGGATTTATGGTAACATCTCGAATGGAGTCATCTCGAATAGTCGACATTTTATCTTTTTTGGGATTAATACTGTTTTGTGAAAAAGGTATTAAATAAAAAATGCGAGCAATCTCGCCTTAAACTAGAATGGGTTAGAACATCATGTGATTCTTTGTTTCAAAACTACGAAGATGTAATTGATCTTAAAATCAAAGCTGGTCACATTTCACATTACGACTTCTCATGGCCCTAACACAATCAAGCACGAATAACATTTCAATCCTAGACTGTATCGTATTCTCCATATGTATGCATGTATAATATCTGTATATTAATTTATTTGTTAAGATTTCGTAACAAAATATCATGTTGCTTCAATTTGTCTCCATAACGCAAACCCTCATATCTTACTCTATCTTCCCAGCTGATTCCCTTACCCTTTGCCTTTTCTTTTTCCAACCTATCCCATTCTTCAATGGGAACAAAAGGTTTTTTCTTCTTCTTTTCTTGCCTCTCTTCCTCTTCACTTTTCTTTTGCTCATTCCTATCTTTCATGGATGCAAATTTTTCGGGATCGCTTGCCGCTTCAACGATGTCTTCTGGTAGCCCCATCTTACTTCGCAACTCATCAAGCTGCTGTTGAAAACGTGATTTAGGTTTCATATACAACCGACTTTTGCCCAACACTTCTTGCATACAATGTTTATCCGCAATGGTTCGGCAATCCGAATTGAATCGTACTAAAGTCTCCCATGCGGATGTTGAAGTGAAAGGCGAAAAACATAAGCTCGGAACAGTCATGTTCCAAAGCAAGAGAGCAGCAGAGAGTTGTTTCATCATTGTCTTCTTCATCTTTCCACTTGTACTTGATTGAATTAACTTTAAGAATGGATTTGATGAGAGTCTATATGGAAATGTTCGGGTCTTCTTTGAGTACGGGTATGCGAAAAGTTTCGTTGATGGTGATGGTCGTGACGGTTATCGTAGAAATATTATACTCGTATACATGTACGATGATGTACGATCTGCTGTTCATGATGTGATTCATCAACGAGGGTTCTTATTGCTATGAATTTTACGAACACTAAGCGAACATTTACTTCGTATCACGTGATAAGCATGGAAAGTCGAGAAACCACTCATTAGAACAATAACAAACACAACGATCAACCACGGTAACAAACAAATCCACTACTCCACTTTACTGCACTCCACCTGACTTTTATAATTTTATAAACCATCAGCTTCATGTAGGGCGAATCGATATTCTGATGCTTAGGAGAATCGATCTGAGTGATGACGATCCTAGGCAGTTGCCTCGATCCCTACTGTTTCTCTTCTCCCTCAATGGCATCGTGTTGGCCTTGCCAACTGTAGCGTTGATGGAAATTGTGAACAATAGAGCTGCAATTCCGTTAGAATATTTACCGGCGTATGGAGCTGTTGCATTTATGCCGGCCTCGTTGAAACCTCTGTATAGCTATATTATCAGTCATGTGTTGTCGAGAAAGGTTATGCCGATGCAATGGTTCTTAGCGATGTTGTTGGTTTTGTCGGGGGTGTTAACTGCGGCAACGAGCTTTGTTCCGAAAGATGGGGTTGTTATTTGTTTTATTGTGGCATTTTTTCGAGCAGTTGCAACTGCCTTTCCAGAATTTTTCCTTGGAACCATTCTTGTCGGATTTGCCCGCAAGAATTCAGAAGAAGATGGAGATTGTGTTGGTACAGAAGGAGAGGGAGATGTCAATTCAATGGCAAGTTTTTCTTTTTTCAAAGCAAGTAGCTTATACCAGAGCCAAGCTGCGAGTGCTCGAAATCTCGGTTCCTTCCTTGCATCCGCGTTTTGTGCCATAGCATATTTCTTCATTTCATCGTCTGATGGCTTATCGAATGAAGCTGTGTGCGGCGTCCTCTTCGCTTCTGGGTGTTTTCCATTGCTTGGTGCTGCGATAGTGCTTTATCCGGAATGTGCAGTCAATTTATATTTGCGAAGTATGCATAGTGAAAATTCTAATCAGATAGATTCTTACAATGCTGCCAATCACGAGAATGCTCGATATGAGAACGAAGAGGTCGATGCAAGTGTTAACATCTCTCCGTCTGGACTTATACCTCTTAGAGGAAGTGAAAATAAAGCATCACACCTGCGACTTCACAAGAACGATGTTACTTTAACGTCGAGTTCGAGCCCCGATTTCAACATATCGTCATGGGATATGATGTTTCTTTTCTGTTTGCAAGCGCTTCTAGTGTGGATGGGACTCTATAACCTATTTAAAGGCATGATCAATGTTTGGGGCACGATATTTACGATATTGATTGTCTTCATGACATTCATTGTTTTTCGCGCTCGAGCTTCGTCAAGATCATCTTTTTTCCTTCAAGGTTCAACACTCTACTTGGTACTAAAACAAGCTTTGCCAGATATGGGCGGTGTGTGGTCAGCATACAGCTACTTTCTGTTTTCTCAAAAACCGACGACTTTACAGCTAATGTTTGTAACAAGTTCAGCGTCCATGTTCATGGCATCATGGTTTTATTCAAAATTCTTTGCATTTATCAAGATCAAGAAAACTATTGTTCTCGGAACAATTGCAAGTACTCTTGTGACGCTTTCTCATATATGTTTGACCCAAGCATGGAGATATATTGATGACTACCTTTTCGAATATGTTTGCTTGTTCGTTTTCTTGTCGTTCGTGTCAGGATTTATGTTCGAAATTGAGTTCATTCCATCGATTATCCTAGCGACGACTAACATCCAGCTGTCGTCCGGAGAATACCGTCGTATTTATCACAATTCTTTAGAAAACTCAGAGGGCGATCAACATTCTTCAAAACAAACAAGCAAAAGTGGTTGCGATAATCTTCGATATGGAACGCTTGTGAGTTGCATTGATTTTGGGGATCAAATTGGAGCATGGTTATCAGGTAAGCCTTGATTTCTTCAGGACTTGTTTTGTTTTTGTGTGAATAAGTCTTTGTTCTTATTTTGTACGCGGTAACAAAGTTCCCTTGATATCAATCATGGCCATATCCAGAGATGACTGGTCGAATCTGAATATTCTCGTATTTATTTGTTCTTTATCGAAAATTATTTCGATCGCGTTGTTAAAGCTCATTCCAAACGATTGAACAAAACTGCATCAACGCACTATATGTTAACAAAATAAGTTTACAGTTGAAAAATTCATGTGACGATAAGAAGATAAGGTTTCCTTGTTGCTACATTTACCCTATCAATGTGACCGATCTTCGAGGATTAAACAAAACCGTTTCTACGCATTAGCATATCAGATGCAACGTCGTGGTCTGAGGACTAGAAGAAAAGTAAATCTTGTTGCTACAGTGACCCGAACATCGAAGATTGTAAAAATTATATTTCGGCATTTAAAAAGTAGATATAATCTTGTAATGTAATGATTTCAAGACAAGGGATGTTTGTTGCTGTGTTGACCCAAGCAACATGACCGATCGTCGTAAACGGATTTGTTAAGGCTAGTTGAACCATTATCCTATGCCCAACTTTTTCTTTTCAAATCTTTCTAACGCGATTTTTCTTTGCTCATTAAGTTTCTCTTCTGCAAGAAGTACAAGATCGTCTTCTTGTAGAGCACCGCTGCCGTCTGCATCTAAGCGATAGAACTGGTCATGTAATTCGTCGAGCATTTTTTGGTCTACCTTTGACATTGACTTAAGCATGAATTCTACGAACTCCAGGAGTGATACTTCTCCATCACCGTCTACATTCATTCGCTCCAAATCTTCCACGGTCAATTCGCTTTTAAGAAGTTTTTCATTTGTTTTCGAAATTTCACGTTCAACAAAGACATTAGCTACCTTGCCAAGAGCCGCACTAATTACGCCAACTGACAACGGGATAAAGAAGACACAAAACCATCGCATTTCATCCGTCTCTGGAGCAAAGTCACCATACCCTACGGATGTGCCTGTCGAAATGCACCAATATATTGAATCAATGGCAGTCCATCCTTCAATTTTTCCAACAACGAGGCTTCCAGTTAATATCATTGACAGAATTGGAACTATAACTACGAAAGCCTCTCGAAATGCACTTGGCCCATTTTCTGGCACTAGAAATGTTCTCAAAGTTGATTCAATTCTCGCCATTGAATTAATTCTCCCTGTACTCTTTGGAAAAGATTCTTTAATGGCATGATGACAAGAAGCACTGCGGATCGTGCCACTACAGCTTGAAATGGCCTCTATATCACTCATGTCATCATTTTCCTCAACGCATTTTTCTTCGTTTGAAGTTGGGATCGCCTTATTTTCTTCTCCGTGCATCGCCATCATTCTTGCATGCACAATGTTTTGACCAATATATCCAAGTGCTATACCAATGATACCTATTCCTCCTAGGGCATATACGCAGCTGAAGAGTTTCGCTCCATCGGAACGAGGTCGAACATCGCCATATCCGACCTATAAATAATGGATTATATATGAGAAAAATTGCATGCATGTGAAACAAAATTGAAGTTATCCATTAAAGTATACAGGCGAAAAATTCTTACCGTAGTGAATGTAACAACGCAAAAATATAGCGAGTCTCTTATAGACCAACTTTCGAACATGTACGAAAAAGCCAATACCCCAATGAGTAAGTAGCAAATTACAAGAAGAAATGCTCTTAATAAAGTTGATTCCGAGAACGACGATTCCGGAGGGTCTGTCATGTCATTTAAACAACTCCTTCGACGAAATGGTTCCGGATTCGATATCTTGTATAAGTTTCCTAATGAACCCGTCTTATCTGGTTGTTTCAAGATATTGTTTGCCCCAAGTAAATAACTCGTACGTCTGAAAGACAACTTTCTAGTTAGTCGCGAAGGACCAACCTGAACACTATTTACTTGTTCTTGGAGCTCCCCGTCTACATACGAGTACGTCTTGAGGCAATCTGTACAATAATGTGCGTAAAGCTTTTCTTCGAACACCTTAACTTCAGTTTCTCCGAACATTTCACGAGCCGATCTAATAATTTTCAAAGATGTAACACCTATACAAGGACCGACTTTTTGTTCGTTACGTACATCATAGTTCCAAATCTCGAATGAGAGAATGCGTTCTTCAGTGTCATGTTCTGCAGAAAAAGGAATTTTGTAACACTCGTCTTGCCAGATCGGATTTTTCGTTGGCTTTAACGGGAAGGTCCTCGCAACCTCAACCCCATTACATTTCACCAAAACGAAAGGGCAACAGGGTTTTCCAAAAATGTTCAAAGGACGTAGTTCCTTGCAGCGTTCAATCTCAATGAAAACAAATGGTTTGCTTTTTACGCTTTCAAGTGTATTGGCGTCCAGCATGCCATTATCCTCACGATGATCCGCTTCCTTTGGAACGACATCAATTCGTAGCGCAAATGTAATTGTTCCTGTAACCTCATGAACAAACGAACCTAAGAATGATCTAACCTTGTTTTTCAAATATCGTAGAGGTTCAACGCGTTTTTTAATTTTCTTCTTTCCTAGTTGACCAATAGGTTGTTGGGAGGTTAAGTTACTAGCAATATAGTTGGAGATCATCTTACAGAAGTCTTTGCTCTTTCTATCGGAAAAAGCTGATTCCAACTTTAATAATGATAGATGATTGTAGAAAATTCATGAACTGGAAATTTTTCGTCATCTCATCGTTGTTACTTTGCGTCAGTCTCTATAAAAGATTGATCTCAGTGACAAAGATACTCTACTGTAAATCGAGTCGTGCGTTCCAACTTCTTAGGTTATGAATCCTATACGAAAGAGTGTAAATAAAACAGAAATATAATACAACATTTATGCATTTTGCAAGAAATTTAATGAAACACTTAAATTCCTACACCAACATAGTTCCTGAGTCCATTAATGCCATCTTATTACAAACCACAGGCCCTCCAAGACATGGCGTCATGTGAAAGGTCATCCAACGTAAATAATTTGCGATTTACAAAGTATTATGATGAACAATGCATACTCCGCCTCATTTCTTCAACATCTTAAAACATATTTGATTCGTTTTTGATGATTTTTGTGGACCAGCGTCATGGTCAATGATCATTCTGTATAAGAAGAATATGCTAGCGGATCTTAAGTTGACTTTGCTGGTAAATGAAAAAGGATCATGAAGATCAATAACGAAGTCAGATATAGGAACCCACTATACAAAAAATCAGAAAAGTTCTCTTTGGCTCCACGATTTATGGTAATTATCCGGTTTTATTCAATTCATGTGTTCCAAGAACTTACAAGAAAATTTATTCTTGGCTTGTATTCCTCTTATACAATTGCAATCGAACTTTGACCAATGTGTAATTTATTTGATAACTCTGCCCCTCGTGTGAATCGATACAATCTTTGCAAATTTGTTAATATTTAATTTGCGGAGAGGGGATAGCAACTAATGGCATAGGAAAAACAAGATATATTTACATCTCTTTGTGATATGCTTGTACATGTCGGAGAAGACATGTGTTCAGTACTCAAATGTAAAAGCTTCCGTTAAGACTGGCAACAGAATAAATTACGCTTATTTTCATCTCTCTACACTCGTATGATTCTTTATGTCAACGAGGTTCGGTGCTTGTGTATTTCTTTCTAGCAAAAATGCGTACCTATATTAAATTCAAATTTTCTCTCTAGTTTTTACAAGGAAAATTAGGTTCACTACATTTCAACACAGAATTCAAAAATGTCTGCCTTACCAACCTGCCAATTGTTTTGACCGTACACTTTCAATAATGGACCTTCTCATTAAAGCAGTGGATACGAAACGAGTAATTGATCAGTGTATCACGGAAGCAGACCTCCAGGATCAATCCCATTTTAACTCACATTCATTTCCTACAATACAATTTCGTGTATCAAAAGAGAGACGATGTCCCTGCAAAGTAAGTTAATACCTTATCTCCTTCTATAGAGTATACTGTCACTTAATATTTTCCATACCTAAGGCAAGGGGAATGCCACATGAACATGCAACAACTGGATTTCTAACGATACCAGAAGGTGCAACACACGGTCAAGAACTTTTTTGTAGCAGCCGAGAATGTTTCTTGGAAGGAGTGAAATTTCGATACTGCTCCCATTGCGATAAGGCGGTTGCTAAGCGCAACTTCAAAATGCGCCACAGCCATTCGAATGTCACGTCCAATGTTACGAAGCCTAACGATTCTTCAATTTTTTCTGACTCAAGCGCAGAAAATAATGAAGCAAAACCTCAAAATTCAACAACGGACTTTCGTGATTCTAACATGATGACGGTAGATGTCAGTAAATGTAAACCTCCTCTGGTTCTCGGAACGACGGTGTTTTCTTCTGCTCAAAGTAAGAGTGATGTTTCGAGTCTCGAAAGCGAAAGTGACGAATATAAGTGCTACAAAAAGATCTGTCATCGAAGAAAACAACCACCAAAAATTTGGAACGACCTTTTCTTTAGTCGACCAATCGATACCACAGGAACTGATATGCACGAATGGTTAATCCGAGTTATTGCTGCATCAAAACAAAGAGATGACGAACAACAACATTTTTCCGTTCAACAAAACGGCAGAGCTGTGCTTCAAGAAATGAATATGAATGATCCAAATGTTGAAGAATATCTGAGCCCAATCATAAGCCCAACGAACGGAGAAGCCATTGGTGTGGGTGGTACAAACCGAAATTGTTCAAACAAGAAGATATCTTCAAATCAAACTAGCATCCTGGAAATATAAGAGGAAATCATCATCACTTTTAATTATTCCGATATGCGTTATGAAGTAGCGAAGCGAGTAGTGTAAAAAAGTTAATAACCAATATGTTGATCCTGCAACACTTTGCCACCACTTAAAACAATTTCTCTATTAGCTAACGATTGTACTTGTTGTGGTTTATGCGTAGCTAAAATTACCATTCCTCCGTGCTCCACAAGATTTTTTAAGCCCGCCCCTACACGTCGAGCGATGGCAGAAGTTTCAAAATCAAACAATTCATCCAACAACAAAATAGGATAATGGGATTTCCTGAAGTCAACATCGTTACAGGAGGAAATGCAATCAGAAACACTCGCTAGCGACGCATGCAAGATAGTTACAGAAAATTGGGAAGAGGGCGCTAAATCAAACCACTTTCTTTCTAAATCTTCTTTCGATAAATACAGTAATTCTGCAAAATCATTCAACAACAACTCCACATTTTTAGGAGAAGCAGAAGAGATTGATCGAATGAGAAAATTTCGCATCGTCACATCGTTCTTCACTTTATCGGTGAGTTTACGATCGACAAGAATAGGCTTGACACCATTTCCAATACCTATTCCTATTCCATCACTTGAACTCATACTATCATTGATACAAATATCCCCTTCCACCTTGGCATCACGTCCATCCAAACAACAAACAGATCGAAACAGAGCCGATTTTCCAGAGTCACTCCGTCCTACTAACAGAACAAATTCCTGTTTAAAATCCAGCGTTATATTGTTCAACGTATATGTTCGCAATGGTGCTGAATTAAACAACGATCGAAACAAGGATTGTTCGTAGGATTTGTAAAGACCATGAATTCGTAAGGAAGAGGGAAGGGGAGTGATATTCAAAGCCCAGCAGAGGGTGAATAATTTAAACAATACAGTTCCATAAATCTGTCCTCGTGCCACAACTGAGAGTAACTGCATCATACAGTCATACAGCTTAAATCTCCTTCTCTTCAAAAAGCTTTGTTGAATAAATTTATTTCCAATACGTATAGGGATATTTAACAAGAGTAGTTAAAGTAACAATAATAGGGGTTGCCAACTCACGTAATATGAATATGAATATGATCTCACGTTCACGTACAATTTTTTAAATTAGCTTTGTCCAAAAAATAATCCATTCTGATTGGTCTAAAAAAAATTGAACGTAAATAAA
>Ga0209092_10004807_pt1 | contig 11102 bp, 8 predicted proteins | sample FraStrMetagenome_FD_187446 | JGI IMG/M metagenome (GOLD analysis project Ga0209092, IMG submission 187446) | Marine eukaryotic phytoplankton communities from Arctic Ocean - Fram Strait ARC3M Metagenome (SPAdes) (version 2) | ecosystem: Environmental > Aquatic > Marine > Oceanic | place: Fram... | reverse complement strand
TCTTCAAAATCCTATTTCAAATTCGATTTTCGCGGGAAGTCAAACTAAAGTGTAAGTCTTCACAGGTAGGTACTGTAGGATTCTTTTGTTGTTTGTACACATTTTTATATGTGATTCTGGCGGCTTTATATCATTGGGGAGACGCATAAAGTATCACAAAGCATTGGGTCGGTGACGCTCCCCACGAAAACCCTTCGGGGCCGAGTAATGGCGAGTTACAAGTCACCCTAGCCTCCTAGAGGGGCCCTATCACCTAGTCTTACTGGGGGAAACTCTTGTGCTACCCGCGTGTAATTGGCTTGGTGGACCCCCGTTAACAAAATATACCGCAGAAACAAACAAACAAACAAACAAACGTACGAGAGATTTTTTACCTCTTACACACTTAAAAAGACACAAAAAATGCAGCGGGTAAAAATAGAATATAGTACGATTTTCATGTGTGGATGTCAAAGGAATACATTCTTGAAATTAATTGCATTTTGCATGTGAAGTGCGCATTTTTGCAAGATGATGTCATCAATAAAAAATTGAATTGATTGTTCAGTTTTTCCATTATTGTTCTACTGGTAATTAAAAGATAATTTGAAAAGACTTCTGTTTTCAATCAGATAGCCATTATGTGTTATAAATTGGTTGATTCTGTTTGAATGATGTTATGTGTTCTTGTGAAAAGTAATATTTCCTATGTGCTTGATTTTGATCAATCCTCAGTAGAGAGTAGCCGAGCTATAGACATTGATTGCGGATTCTCATCTTTTTACTGTTGATACGTACTGATAGAATTTTGGATAACTTTTGTAACCCAAATTCCGAAACTATATTTCAGTAAAAAAAATCGTATTAGATTACGATGTACGCTACAAGAACACTATATTTTACAAAGGAAAAATCCACACAAAAGTTGTACCAAAGCTACCCAAATTCCAACTAAATACAATTATGTAAAAAGAAGTCATTGTTACTACCTAAGTAATTTTACTTAGGTGGTATGTCCTTTAGAAGGCCACAAGGACCGATGTGGTATCGTATCTTTAGATTCAAATTGGACAAATTTAATCGAATTTCAATTGGACAGATCTAAATAATAAATAATGTATATTATAGAACGTGAAAGTACGTAGACTACAACTGTCCATTGCTGACCACGTCACGATAAACATAAACATAAACATAAACATAAACATAAACATAAAACACCACCACCACCTTAAGTGACTTCTATATGCCAGGAAGAAAGAAACAAACGCCGGTTTTTGCAACAAAAAAATGAGAACCATGCCAGGCTAAACGAGCCCCCACATAAAATTAAGTTAACAGCAAAATAATATTCTCCTTAACAAAAAAAACAGCAAATGATAAATATTATTAAAATAGCAATGAATATTTCACTTAGAGAGAAATTTTATTATTAACCACACAAATTACAAAAAGTCGCAACATATAAATTTCATAAAGACAAACTAAAGCCCACGAACATGGACAGCAGTAACACGTTTCTCGCCTACTTCAAAGTTCAATTTTTTAAGGTCGATGCCATAGTCTCTATGATTTTGCTGGCATACGCATTCACCAAACACATGCCTGATCTCCAAGTAATCGCTTTCAACCATCAAGCACGAACTATGGTCGAATTATTCAACCTCATTTTCATTGGATTTGTGGAGCGCTGGTTCGTCTTGCCATTGCTCCACTTCTTCGACGAATCCGTAGCCCTTGCTTCTCAATTACGATTCCAGAAAGAGTTGCCCTTCGAAAAGATCAGCAGAGACAAGGATTATCACGACGCAAGCCAGAAACCATGGTTTCACAATAAATTTGCTGTATTGTGGACCATATTTGTCCTAGTCCCTCTCGATAAGTTCTTTAATCAAGATCTTTCAAGTGAATCTAACCACGAGACAACAATTGTCCTATCATCGAAAGAATTAGTGAAGCAACTTTTTTGGGGGTTGATTGTTATTGATCTTATTCTTGGAACTGCTCATCTCGCAAGTCATCGCGGCCCACTGAAAAAGTTCCTGTTCAAGCTTCATGCTCACCATCACGAAAGGCATCAGAATTTTCCAGCTGTCAAGTACGTTGGAAGCCCCTTTGACTTTGAGGTGTTTTTAACCCAAGTATGCTTTGCCTTCATTCCTCGAATATTGGGTTTCAATGTGATTACTGGAGTGATCTTGATCAATATTTTTAGTCTTCAACTTATTTTGGAGCATACTGGTTACAGAATATTCCATCTGGCGCAACATCACGAGGCACACCATCGTTTCGGTAGTGTAGCTTTTTATCATTTCCCTTTGTTGGAGATGATGTTTGGCAAGATGCCTACTTTCAATCAGCTTCAGCGTCTGTCAAATGACGGAAGAACAAAATTGAAACAGTAATCTCAAACCATGAAAAAGTCTTATACTAATATTAAATATCGTTGAGGTCTACTAAAAAGAGGTGATGATACAGGTGGCGATAAAATCTTTGGCATTCCGTTTGAGGCCCAGGATTCATAAACGACTGTCGGATTTTTCTTTCGGTCAGGTGTGAATCCCATTCCATATTGCATCAATGCTGTTCCATTTTTTGGGTTCATGTATCCTCCCTTTGTAGTCCATATTTGAGATTGATTCTCTTTGTCAGCCTTCTTTGCAAAAGAAGATTTCCATGATTTTATAAAAATACTTAACTTATTGACATACATTATCATTTTGGAGAATGCTCTCAGTAGTATTCAAGTACTTTGTTCATACCAGACATCATGTTGTTAAAACTATTTGCCCAATAACTCTAGCACCAGCAAAATCCGTATCTTCCAAAGTAGACGTAATTGAGTAACTTGGATCACAGAAATTTAGAATCAAATATAATAAGTGACTTATCTCTCTCTATTTGTGCCTTTTATTATACACTTCCCAAGGATACCAGCAGGTAAGTGGAAAGGTACTTTGATGACTTATGTAGACTAATTTTTGTTGTAAATATAGTACCGATACTTGACCAACACAATCGTAAACTTAACAAGTGATAATCAACCGCATTATTAATATTGGTTATCTTTAAAGGATGATAAGATACGTAATATCTCATCATTCTAAAATCTATTATTCCATATCGCATTCCTACTCGTAATTCCCACTGTGTACTAACATGGTATCATTGGAAACTCGGATATCAATATATTCGTCACAGAGCTCTAGCACATCATGCTCCCGCAATCCGTTCGCCATTCCCGCAACGCTTATTCGTGCTCATAACCCCAACAATTTTTATATCTCTCTCTCTAGAGTTACCAAAGTTGCTACATAGACAAAAAATACCACAAATCCCGTTTAGATAAATTCCAGCTTATTTTTGTTTGCGCCTTGACACAAATGGAATAAAGCACGTGCAAAAATTCAAAAATGAGGGTTCGCAATAGTTCTTGACGTCATGATTCTAAGCTATGCCAACAAATCGTATTTCACAAAAACTACTCATAGTTCCGAACCATCACCTCACGAGCCTCATTATTTCTATTTAGAACCCATTTTTCAATAAATCCATTGCTCTCGAGTCATCTCATTACTATGTCGAATGAAGATGACGAATCTCATGTACCTACCTCAGTTCTTCGTGTAGCTTGCCTTTTACCTTCGGCGACTGATATTATTGTATCACTTGGTCTCCTTCCAAACCTAGTTGGAGTCACTCATGAATGTGACAATCGAAATATATTCATTCCAAATACCAAAATACGTCGACCGCACATTGAAACCCTGACTGTGTCTCAAATTGATCCTCACAAACACTCGCAATCTGACATTCATAAAAAAGTCCAGGAATCTCTTTATAAAGACATATCATTATATACTATAGAAGAAGAAGCTTTTCAGAGAGCACAACCCACAGTGATTTTAACACAGACTCTTTGTGAAGTTTGTGCTCCTTCCATTACCCATGTGAGACAAGCAGTAGATTTTTTACGACGCAAACAATGCGAGATTCGAAAAAATAATAATTTAGAGCCTATAGATTCAGCAAATAATGAGCCTATTCCAATCAAAATTGCTTCTCTCGAACCGGAATGTTTGAAAGATGTATCTGATACGTTTGTGGAAGTGGCAGAGATCTGCGGTGTCATTGACAGAGGAAATATGTTAAAAGATCAATTTTGGAATCAACTCCATTTGTTAAAAGATACAATCGATAATTGTTCTGAATCAAGCTCTACTCCAACTGCTCAACCCAAAGTGTTTATGCTTGAATGGCTTCAACCACCCTTTGATGGGGGGCATTGGGTACTAGATCAAATTCATTATGGCGGCTGCATTAATGCAGCTTTGGTGCCTTCTGATAATACTAACAACAATCATGATGGAACTATGCAAATAAAATCCAAAGAAATTTCATGGGCGAAAATTGAAAAGAGTGACCCTGATTGTATTGTGGTAGCATGCTGTGGTTTTGACTTGGACCGTAATATTGCTGATGCAAAATTAGCGTTACCACAGTTGAAGAATTTGAGGGCCTTTCGAAACAATCGAATATATGCAGCTGATGGTAACACATATTTCGCCAGACCAGGTCCATATTTGGTAGGTGGAGCGGCTATTTTAGCTAGATGTGCTTATGATGGGATTTCACAGATTACAAAGGAATTAGATAAACTTGATTTTGTACCAAAGCATGGCGAAGGTTGGGTCAAGGTAGAATTTGACAAAGATTTGATAGAGAAAGAAAACAAAATTATTGATATTGAAGATTTAAATAAGACAGAGAAATGTATCAAGGATCGTGTGAATTATATGAAAGCTCATAAAGCAGCATGTGATGCGAAGGAAAAAATGTATATTGATCCAGAATCAGGTTTTTCAGTATTTACTGAATATGGTCATTTACAACGTGGAAAATGTTGTGGTTCAGGATGTCGTCACTGTCCGTATAATCACCAAAACCTGAAAGATAAAGTCGGGAAAATGAAGCAACCAGCATTTATGTACATGGGCGAGAAAAAACCTAGCTTGTCCAATCATTTTCTGTCTATTTTGGATCCACCGGAAGATGGCGGTACGATACCTGTCAAAATATTATTCTTTAGTGGTGGAAAAGATTCCTTCCTTACGATCCGTGCACTTGTGAAACAGTATTTAAAGTCTCCCAAAAGTGCACGTTTTGCATTGATACTTCTAACAACATTTGATGCAACAAGTCGTATAATTGCACATCAGGAAATCCATATCAGTACAGTCCTGAAACAAGCAAAACATTTGCAAATTCCACTTATTGGTGTACCAGTTCATCGTGGTAGTTCAGAACGATATGTGGACCGAATCCATCGCGCTCTTTCAATTTTAGGAAAGCAGCCCGAAGGAATGGCCAAATTCTTGAAAGTGGAATCCTTAGTATTTGGTGATTTGCATCTAGACCATATTCGGCATTGGAGGGATACAGAACTAAGTGGATTAAAAGGATTTGCAAAATATCGTCTAGAATATCCCTTGTGGAAAGTTCCATATGAAGATTTAATGAATGATTTGGAATTATCGAAAGTCCCGGTGGAAATTTCAGCATGTACGGTGGGAGATGACGAAAATGGAATGAAGACATCCACTGAAAAGTCAGAGATGACTGTTACAATCGCTGGGACATTATTTACCAGAAAAATCTGGGAAGAAGCTGTGAAAGAGGGATTGGATGGATTTGGAGAAAATGGAGAATTTCATTCATTGTCTCAAGTTTGGAAAGTGGAGAGGGAGGTTGCATTAGGTTTTCCTTTTGCTGGAAAAGTGATAAACTATGAATAATAAATAACTTATCATCATTTGATTGAGCTGATGTTAGTTGTTTTAATTCTTCGGATTGGAAAAATACTTCGACTGAGAAACTGTTGTAAGCTTGATAACGTATGTAGACACAATCTACTTAGAGGACAAGTGAAAGTGTATGAACCAAAGATAGATGCAATTTCGAAGACAATTAGGAATTTTAATGTATACCTAATTTCTTTTTTTCTTACCTCCGATGTATTTATATCACAAGTATAGTATATAATGCACGAACAATCTTTTAATTTACGAGAGAATTGATGAGTTTTGAAAGACATAGAAGATTACATTGCTTAAGTAAGATAATTCAAATATTGGAGACACTACTCTACGCAGCAGCTGAAATTTTAATATGAATCAAAATATCCGTAGACATAGGAATTATACAGAACGTTCCTTATATACAGCAGTTCAGTACTTAACTTCCGAGGATTCTTTCATTCGCGATTCATTGGATACAACCGCTAAATTATTATGAAGCCCTACATACGAAAGTATGGACATTGAGAAGTTCAAAATACGAAACTTCGCAAAATGCTGGAACCTTATGAACCATACTAGACGTACGATTTCATTTCAAATTACAGTTACAGTAACCATCAAAAGCATATCCAGGAGCATCTGAAGGTTCAAGTGTTGTTTTCGTTCAAAATGGCAAGAGCAACTTTAATCCAAAAAACTCGTCTGTTTTCCACAGCAACTGGTCGAACGACAGGGAAACATGAATCCACCAAGAAAGCCACCAATGATGGCGGATTTTTTTCGAAAGCATGGTCAGGCTACATGAAATCATTAAAGAAGCATCCTTTGTTGACTAAGGGCTCTACCGCTACATTAATATTTTTCTTCAGTGATCTTGGCACACAATACATATCATATGATTATACGTATCGTCGTGCCTTTCTTGCTCAACAGCGGATTCTCTCAGAAAACCCGGAAGACGAAGAAATCTCTGCAACTGAATCACTATTTGCTTTCGACTTCCATCGTGCGATGAATGGAGCAGTGTTTGGCCTCGTGGGTACCACTTATCTACACTACTTTTGGGGGTTTTTGGAAAAAGCTGTAGAGCTACGTATTCCAGCAAAGCGCTATCGGCTACCTAACACATTAACAAAAGTGTTCATTGATCAAGTTTTTTCGGCTCCGCTATATATTTACGTCTATTACTTCATCACATCAATCCTCAAAAAAGATCTGGTTGTGAAAAATAGTGGCAAGGCAAAAATAACAGATAGAATAACATCAGCTCATGAGCGAACATCTGAGCTTTTATTGCCAACCATGTTGAAACATTGGAGGCTTTGGCCTGCAGTACATACAATTAATTTTCACTTTTTCCCATTACAACATCGGGTTCTATTTCAAAATGTTGTGCTTGTAGGTTGGAGTGGCTATTTGAGTCACCTCAATCATTCTGCCGAAAAAACAAGTCTTAAGTCAAGTCTTCGACGAAGAGAAAGTAGTAACATCGGATTGGACGTTGTACAAGAGAATATCCCTGAATCAAAGACAACAGCTATAATGAAGACCAAGACTATTTTATCGTCCAGAGCAACAGTCACCGCAGAAGTAGCTTAAAGAAAAGTGGAATACCTGATCCTAGGTTTTATACAGTTGCGAGCATGCCACCACATTATAAAGGATGTGGAATTTAAGAAAGTATCATAATGTCCGAATGTTCCATAAAAATAACCTTGAATACAACCCAAATATTGTATCAAATAGTCGCATGAGAAGGAAAAATAATTTGTATTTTAAAGTTGCATTGAAAGGAAGATGTAAAGGATGTATTTCGGGAAAACTAAACTCTTGAACATCATATTATCAATGCAAATGATTCTGAATCATAGCACGTATAAAACTCTAACTTGCCTATTTTATACTGTAACGAATTGATTTTTTAATGGAGCTTTATATTTATCTATAGGATCTAAAGAGATTAATTTTTATGCATACATCTCTTCGGTTTGTTCATGCCAATGCTATTTCCTCGAGGTCCAAAAGAGAAGCAACAACAGCCGATCAAACGCATGAAATGAAGTCCTACTGAATTCTACGAAAGAGTTAACAAATATGTAGTGAAAAAATAATCTTATATCTCTCTGTGTAGAGGTATTTAAGAATTTAGATTTGCGCCAGCAGGCTAAGTAGGAACTATATTCATATGAGCTACATAAAAGTTATCGTACTTATTACCAAGAAAAAGTTAATATATTGCTACTGCAAAGCAAGTATGTTTGTGAATCACTATCAACTCAATATTACTGGATCGATGATGGCTGTTGTTTCTGCTGGCATCATCTTCTATCCATAAAATTATTACGAGGATGTCATCCAATTCTTTCAGATCACTAATTCGAGCAACGATACGAAACAGAGCATCAAAAACTGCATGTGGTAAACCCACATCAGCGATCTCTGCTAACAGCTCTCCTTATTTTCTGCAACATGCCAACAATCAAGCTAAGGCCGGAGTAAATACCTTTACATCAACTCAAGTCGCTTTTTTTTCTTCAGGTGATGATTCTCATAATGACTTTGCTCCCAAGCGTGCTGTTGTAGACGGTGAAGATGAGGCATTGAAAATGATTGCGGTGAGTTTCAACTAAGGAATCTCTTAAGTGAGCAAATATTTGGATTTCACTTTTAACACATTACCATAAAAATACTCAAATAATAACTCCGGTGAACACATTTCTGAACTAACGTTACTACTTGATCCTTAGGAACATGTCAAAGATAATAGCGTAATGCTATACATGAAAGGTAACCCATCACAACCCCAATGCGGATTCTCAATGCAAGTTGTGCAAATTTTACAGAAGGAAGGGGTAGATTTTAGCAGTGTGAATGTTTTGGACTATCCCACTATTCGTGAGGGAGTCAAAAAATTTAGTGATTGGCCTACTATCCCCCAACTTTATGTTAAAGGAGAATTTCTTGGAGGTTGCGACATTGTGAAGAGTCTCCATGAAAGTGGTGAATTAAAAGAAATATTGAACGAAGAATGAAAGGAAATGGTTGCATGCGAAATATACAGTAGAGTCGCATTTTTTATCAGCGTGTATTCCGAAGTGCGTCGTTTCCCTTAGTTCGCTTTTATTTTTGCCTTCAATCTTATATAATTTTAACATTTAGTTACGATGCTTTGTTCGAAATACAAATTTAATATGTTTGCTTTCATTTGATTTGAATTCATTTTCAAGAAATCTTACCGGATGCATTGGCAAGACAATGAGAGGATAGGCGAAAGTGATACATCCTAAGTTTTGAGACAGACCATATTGACGAATGCAAAAAAGAGACTCAAAGATCGGTATTTTACTTATTTACTGTTTCAAAATACAAAGTAAATCAAGCTGCTTGAGTTACATTTGGGACTTAAAAATATAAATAGGTATGATAAAATCTTGAAGACAAATTTCTATTCTAGAAAAAAAAAACGAACTTTTCAAAGAAGTACGAATCCTTTCAGAATACAAAAAAAAATATCATCAGGTGAATTGGCGGTACCATGCATACGATATAATGTAGACACAAAAGTGTTGTTACTTATATTCTTCTCCATTTTTTTAATGCAAAAATGACAAGTTCAAAAAATAAGCTAGCAGAATTTGAAAGGTCGAAAAAGATTTTTCAGTCATCCAACTTTGAACGACATTGCTCATTCAAATGTAATCCTATGCGCATGTGCAACAGCCACATTGAATAACTTTATCTTCGCTGTCAAAGTCAATTAATATACCCATGAATCCTTCGTAAATATAAGATATCTTTAAAAAAGATTTCTTTGCAGTCTCATGAACAAAAGTTGTATTTAAATATTCCCTATTGCACATGAACTCCAAATTTCCATGAAGATCGTTGTTATGTATATCGAATCCAAATAAATTTGGTGTGATGTTGAAACTAAAGGGCACTATTCCATGCAAAATATTCTCCGATAAGTCGACATATTCGATTGGTATATTGCTAATTTGAGAGGGTATAGTGCCACTCAAGTTATTCTGACCAAAATAAATATACCTAAGCCGTTCCATTTGACCCAGCTCACTGGGTATAGTTCCAGTCAAACTATTTCCAGATACATCCAAAGTATGTAGATGTTTCAAAAGTCCCAATTCAGTAGGAATAGTCCCTACAAGTCCGTTCCTACTAATGACGATCATTTCTAATTCACTCATATAAGCTATTTCTGAAGGAATGGAGCCTCCACCACCAATTGTAGTCACCTTGTTTATAAGGAAAAAACTCGTTACTTTTCCATCACTATTGCACATAAATAAATTACACTCCGCACCAAGCTGGTAAAATGATACTTCCCAAAATGAATCCAAAGCACCAGCAGATATGGTATCAGCAACTAATATTAGAATATATGATTGAAGAACCAAATCGATCTTTTCTGGGTTTTCAATTATAAGATTTTCAAAACCAGATACTAAAGCCCATGCATAATGTTGCGAAGAAGTAGGATCACGTAGCTTTGCTTCTCCTGAAATAGGAATTAATATCTCTTTCAAGGTTTCTGAAAGAAATGTGGAGTTTGTCTGGTTTGTAAAGAGTGTTTCATTGGATACAGGTTGACTTATAAGCTTGTTTCTTCCTCTAACATAAGATATTACTGTTGAAGCAATAACAATTACCAAAACAAGAACACTTAAAATATAGGATTTTAAACGAAAATGCTTCGATTGAGGAGCTCTACTGTCAATCTCCACAATTACACCATCTATGACATGATTGTCCACTCCAATTGGTAATGTATTCATTACAATAGTAGCGATAGGTAGGTTCACGGATGGATTGCGATTTGAGTTTGGAGCTAACTATGATTCGGTATTTGGGAAAGCATCTTCAGTTTCCACATCTTCTGAATTTCTAAGCGAAGACAGAACCGGAAAGAAGGCAGAACCGAAATCCTGTTCGTTTGTATCACCATATGGATCAGTATCGTCATCGTTGGGTTGCATATGCATCATGGTTATTTGCATATCTTCGTCTGAATTAGAAACAAATTCTTCACCATCATATCTTCTTTGACTTGTTTGATCCTGCTCGTTTGCGTGACCAAATGGATCAGTATCGTCATCATTGGGTTGCTTATGCATCATGGTTATTATAGTTGTTGGAAAACGAAGAATTCGTTTTCATGATAAATAATAATAATATGGTTTTTGACCGATGTAGCCTAATTCGGCCTTTAAGGCCTAATTAGGCTACACACTAAAATTGAAATAAAATTTTGGTTTTCTCAGTTATTCGTTTTCTCTTTTTTACAATCAATTCTTGAGAACTAACTGC
>Ga0209092_10004806_pt1 | contig 11103 bp, 10 predicted proteins | sample FraStrMetagenome_FD_187446 | JGI IMG/M metagenome (GOLD analysis project Ga0209092, IMG submission 187446) | Marine eukaryotic phytoplankton communities from Arctic Ocean - Fram Strait ARC3M Metagenome (SPAdes) (version 2) | ecosystem: Environmental > Aquatic > Marine > Oceanic | place: Fram... | reverse complement strand
GCTTTAATTTCAGGCATGGCAGGAGTTATGTTAGCATCTTATGGTAATGAAGTATTAGGCCAAATGCCAACATCTTTACTAATTTATGCTTCTATGGCAATCATGTCGAACCAAAAAATTTTTGAGGAACCTAGTGTAGAGAAAGAAGCTAAATTAATTAGTATATAACATAAGCCAAAGAATTAAAATAGTATTTAAAATATACAGAACCCCTTAAAGAAGAACCAATGAAAATAGGAATAGAAGGTCAACGTATTTTTCGTAAAAAGAAACACGGCATGGATATGGTTGCTTTGGAGCTTATTAAAAATCTCCAAATTATAGATCATGAAAATGAATATTTCATCTTTGTAAAACCTGATGAAGATAGTTCAGTACTCAAGGAGACACCTAACTTTAAAATCATAGAGTTAAATGGTGGCCCTTATCCTACTTGGGAACAAATAGCATTACCTAAAGCTGCAAAAAAATATGGTTGTGATGTGTTGCACTGTACTAGTAATACGGCACCTTTCTTTACAAACATTCCTCTAATTATGATTCTACATGATATTATCTATATGGAAAGTAGTTATTTGAAAATATTAAAAAGTAGTGCCACTATATATCAGAAATTTGGAAATGTATATAGAAAACTTGTGGTACCCCGCGTTGTAAAAAAGAGTAAAAAAGTAATTACGGTGTCTCACTTTGAGAGAAATAGAATTGGAGAGTTTTTTGGTATAAAAGGTAACAAAAAACTTGATGCTATTTATAATGGTGTAAGCGAGCATTTTAAACCTGTTACGAATAAAGAAGAACTTCAACGAGTAAAAGAAAAATATAATTTGCCTGATAACTATTTCTTTTTCTTAGGGAATACAGATCCTAAAAAGAATACAAAAGGAACCTTAAAAGCCTTTTCAGATTTTTTAAAGGAAACAGGATCTGACCATAAACTTGTCATGTTAGATTTCGATAAAACCGAGCTCAATAAGCTTTTAATTGAAATTGAAGACACAAGCCTTATTAACAAAATCTTTTTAATGGGTTACGTAATAAACACAGATTTACCAGTTTTTTATTCGCAATGCGACGTCTTTTTGTATCCCTCACTTCGGGAAAGTTTTGGTATACCAATGTTAGAAGCTATGTCATGCAATGTACCAGTGATTTCATCAAACACATCATCAATGCCAGAAGTTTCAGGAGAAGCAGCACACATTATTAACCCCTTTAATCCAGAAGAAATTACGCAAGGGCTTATCTATATTTTAAATAATGAAACGTATAGGAATTCACTTTGTCATAAAGGTTTAGAGCGCAGTAAACAATTCTCTTGGTATAATATGGCAAAAGAGTATCTGAAACTTTATGAATTAATTCATTTAGAGCATTCAAAAGGGAAATAAATAATTTATTCTCACACCAGCTGTATGAAAGAAGAACCAATCAAAATAAACCCAATGAAAAAAAAAATTAAAGTTTTAGAAAGCATTCGTCAAGGAAAAATAGGAGGTGGAGAAACACATGTTTTAGATTTAATAAGCCATATTGATAAAACACAATTTGAACCTATTGTTTTATCTTTTACAAATGGCCCTATGGTTGAAAAAGCAAAAAATATTGGTATTGAAGCACATGTTATTTATACAGAAATACCCTATGATATAAGAGTTTGGAATAAAGTAAAGCAATTTATGATTGATCATAAAATTGATATTGTACATGCACACGGTACAAGAGCAAATTCTAATGTTTTTTGGGCAGCAAAAAAGCTAGGGCTACCAATAATCTATACAGTTCATGGGTGGTCTTTTCATCAGAATCAAAAACTATTGGTTAAAATGTTAAGAATAAAAAGTGAAAGTTTCTTAACAAAAAAAGCAAATGTTACTATTGCCGTTTCATATAGTAATCAAAAAGATGGTATTGATTTATTTGGAATGAGTAACTCTCAGGTAGTTAATTATGGAATTGATACCGAAAAATATAACCCTGCAAATGATTTGCCTGATTTACGTAAAGAACTCGGTTTACCAGAAAATAAAACAATTGTAGGTTTCTTAGTAAGAATGACGATTCAAAAAGATCCTTTAACATTAATTAGAGCCATTAGAAGAGTAAAAAATAAAACAAATGAGATCGTATTCCTTTTAATGGGAAATGGAGATTTACTGGAAGATGCTAAAGCTTTAGTTAAAAAATTAGATATTGAAGATATGATTGTATGGTCTGGTTTCAGACAAGACATACCTAATGTGTTAAACACTATCGATATTTATACTTTACCATCATTATGGGAAGGTTTGCCAATTGGTTTATTAGAAGCTATGACAATGGCAAAACCAATTGTTGCTACTGGAGTAGATGGATCTAAAGAAGCGATTAAAGATGGCGAAAATGGAATTTTAATTGAGTGTGGTGATGATGAAAGTTTAGCCAATGCTTTTATTGAACTGCATCAAGATAAAAACAAAATGGCTGAATTTGGAAAAAAATCAAGAGAAATTATTTTAAAAACGTATGCTGTTGATCGAATGTGTAGAGAAACAGAAGCTATTTATTTACAACACCTTTAAAATCTTAAATTATGATTAAAGGAAAAAATATAGTCATTGTTGGAATGCAATCGTGGGATATATCCATAGGTAGTAATTGTAAAAATATTGCAACAGTACTTGCAAGAAATAACAAGGTTGTTTATGTAAATGTGCCTTTAAATAGAAAAACGTATTTAAAAAGACCTATAACAGACTCAAATGATTTAAAGAGACTTTCTGTGTTGAAAGGTGAAGAATCCGGTTTAGTAAAATTAAATGATTCTTTTTGGTCGTTTTACCCGAAAATTATTTTCGAATCTGTCAATTGGATTAATAATAATTTATTATTTGATTTTTTCAATAAACTTAATACTAAGAGATTAGCTTCGGAGATAAAAAGAATTACTGAAGAATTAGAATTTGAAGATTACATATTATTCAATGATAGTTTAATGTTTAAAGGGGCTTATTTTAAAGAACTGTTAAACCCTGAATTATCAATTTATTATATTAGAGATAACTTAATTACGCAAGATTATTTTAAAAAACACGGAGTAAGGTTAGAGAAGAAAACGATAGAATCTGCAGATTTAATAGTTTCAAACTCACCTTATTTAAGAGATTATGCAAAACCTTATAATCCCAAAGCTTATTATGTTGGACAAGGGTGTGATTTAGAGCTTTTTAAACCATCTGATGTTGTTGAGCCTACTGATTTAGCAAAAATTAAAGGTGTTAAAATTGGTTATATAGGCTTCTTAACTGAGATGCGATTGAATATTAATTTGTTGATTGAAATTGGAAAAACGAAAACAGATTGGCAAATAGTCTTAGTTGGACCGGAAGACACTGCTTTTGAAAATAGCGAGTTGCATCAGTTAAGCAATGTTCATTTTTTAGGAAGTAAAAATGGAGATGAACTTCCGGCTTACATAAAATATTTTGATATATGTATGAATCCGCAATTAGTTAATGATTTAACTATAGGTAATTACCCACGAAAAATTGATGAGTATTTAGCCATGGGGAAACCAACTTTAGCCACTCAAACACCAACAATGGAAATATTTAAAGATCACGTTTATTTAGGTAAAACGGCAACAGATTATATACACCTAATTAACAAGGCATTAAAAGAAAATAGTCCAGAAAAAGAACAAGATCGAATTGCTTTTGCTCAAGGTCATACTTGGGAAAATAATCTAGAAGAAATTGATAAGGCAATTCAGCAGTTAAACTAAAAACCATGGAAATTAAATCTCAGCAACCAATGGTATCGATCGTAAGTGTAAACTATGATCAGCCACAAGTTACTTGCGAAATGTTAGAATCTTTGCGCCTGGTTACATATTCTAATTTTGAAATATTAATTGTAGATAATGCTTCTCCCACAAAATCTCCAGATATTATTAAAGAAAAATATCCAGAAGTTCAATTAATAGTAAGTGAGAAAAATTTGGGTTTTGCTGGCGGTAATAACATTGCTATAAAACAAACAAAAGGAGATTATATCTTGTTATTAAACAATGATACTGAAGTGAAGCCAGACTTTTTGGAAAGCTTAGTGGAGTTGATGGAATCTGATAAAAAAATAGGGATTGCAAGCTCCAAAATTCTTTATTTTTATGAAGATAATATGATACAATACGCAGGAATTGCTGCTTTGAACCCCATTACTTCAAGAGGAGAAAGTGATGGAGATAAAGAAATAGATAATGGTCAATATAATGAAGTTAAAGAAACATATTATCCTCATGGTGCTTGTATGATGATACGAAAAAGTGTCGTAGAAGAAATAGGATTATTATATGAAGGTTATTTTCTATATTATGAAGAATATGATTTTGCAGACAGAGTGAGGCAAGCAGGGTATAAAATTTATTTCCAACCGAACTCTTGCATCCTTCATAAGGAATCTATTTCTACCGGTAAAAATAGTCCTTTAAAAACCTATTATTTAAATAGAAATAGAGTGTTGTTTTTGCGAAGAAATAGTCATGGAATTACGTTTTTACTTGCATTGATTTTTTTCTTTATGATTTCGCTTCCAAAAAATACTATTAAATATTTATTTAATAAAAAGCATTTGTCTGCTTTATATAGAGGAGTCGTTTGGAATATTAGCAATTTTAATATTAATAAAAATCAATAATTATGATAGCACTTGAAATACTACACTACCTTTTATTATTATATTTAGGAGCATCCGTTTTGTTTTTAATTTCGTACGCTATATTTGGGCATTTCCCTAGAAAAGTAAAAAAACCTTTGACAAATAAACAGCATAGATTTGTAATGTTTATTCCTGGTTATAAAGAAGATGCGGTTATTTATAATGTTGCTAAAGAAGCTTTAAATCAAGAGTATCCAGCAGAACTATTAGATATAATAGTTATTGCTGATTCTTTTGAGCAAAAAACATTAGATGATTTAAATTCATTACCAATTACAGTAAATGAGGTTTCTTTTGAGAAGAGTACAAAGGCTAAAGCATTAAATAAAACAATGGCAGGGTTGCCTGATGATTTATATGATGTGGTGTTAATATTAGATGCTGATAACGTCTTGGCTCGTGATTTTATTATGAAAATAAATGATTCAATTAATGCAGGTTATCATGTGGTACAAGGACATAGAGCTGCTAAGAACATCAAAGGTTTTGCTATGTTAGATGCTATGAGTGAAGAAATCAATAATAATATCTATAGCAAAGGACATCGTGCTATTGGTATGTCTTCTAGGTTAGCGGGTTCAGGAATGGCATTTTCTTATATGTTGTATAAGAATACTATGAGTAAAATTGATTCTGTTGCTGAGGATAAAGAGGTAGAATTAAGATTGTTAAAAAAAGGATATAAGTTTGAGTATAGAGACGACGCTATTTGTTATGACGAAAAAGTAAGCCAGGCTAATGTGTTTAATAATCAGAGAAGTAGATGGATTTCAGCTCAGTATTATTATCTTAAGAAAGATTTTTTACCAGCGATTTGGCATCTTATTTCTAAAGGTAATTTAGATTATTTTGACAAGGCTTTTCAAATGATGTTACCACCGCGATTAATTTTACCAGGCTTTTTATTTTTTGCTGCTATCATTGCTTTTTTCGTAAGCCCTGAGCTTTATTTTTATGTCTGGACAGGAATCTTTGTAGCTAACATAGTATCCTTTGCAATTTCAATACCAAGAAAGTTTTATTCAGTTGAAATGATTTATGCCTTTATGAAGTTGCCGAAAGCTTTTTTGGGAATCTTTATAGCTTTATTTAATATGAGAGGGGCAACTAAAACCTTTATTCATACGCCTCATACAAATGATGAATCAGAAAAAATTAATTAATTAATTAATTATGGGTGTATTTAGTAAATTGAAAAATGAGTACATGAGATTGAAAGAAGATTCTCCTTTAAGAAATCCTACCGTGTTGCTATTTAAAAGGATTTGGGGAGTATTTTGGAGAGTGGTTTTAGGTAAGTTTTTTTTAAGAAACTGTAAAACAGGAAGGTTGTGTACTACTAGAGGAATTCCAAGAATTGATGTCCATGGTGAAATAATTATGGGAGACAGGGTTAAGGTTTGGTCACATATTCATAAGACAGAACTTCATGCTGGAGGAAAAGGGAAACTTATTATAGGAGATAATACATTTATTAATTGTGGAGTTACTATATCAGCGAGTTCCCAAATAAAAATAGGAAAAAACGTAGAAATTGCTCCCGGTGTAGTTATGATGGATAGTGATTTTCATAATGTTGATGGTAATGATGCTGAAGTAGTTCCAAAGCCTATTACAATTGGAGATAATGTTTGGTTATCAACGAGAGTTATTGTTTTAAAAGGAGTAACAATAGGAGAAGGGTCTACTATTGCAACCGGAGCTGTGGTAACAAAAGATATCCCTCCTTATTCAATAGCAGCAGGAGTTCCAGCAAAGGTGATAAAAAGTTTGAAATAATAATATCACCTAATTTTATAAATTTAAGATATGAAAAATCAAAGAATTTACTTAATCGGAATGTCTATTAGTATAATACTACTTTACGCTTGTAATTAGGTATAAAAAAGAAAAGATTATGAGTAGAAAAAACGGAATCTTCCTAAAATATATGGTGTTTTAAATGGAAGCATAGAGATAAAAAGCTAAACTATACATATGAAATATTGTTAACCTTGAAAGAGTATTAAATAAGAATAATCACGAAACCAAGTTTTGGTAAAAGCATAAATATATATTATGGATACATTAAAAATATTATTTTGGATACTATTATTTATAATCGTTTACACCTATGTGGGTTACGGTATTTTATTATTTATAATCATTAAAATAAGACGATTTTTTAAGATTGGAAAGAAGGTAGAGATAGACCCTTCTTATGAGCCAGAAGTAACCTTATTTATTCCAGCTTATAATGAAAAGGATTATGTGGAAGCAAAAATGAAAAACTCTCTTGAGCTAGAATACCCTAAAGAAAAATTAAACATTGTTTGGGTTACCGATGGTTCTGACGATGGTACGCCTGATTTGTTAAAAGGCTACCCAAATACAACCGTGCATCATCTAGACGAGCGTAATGGTAAAATTGGCGCTATGAATAGAGGTATGGATTTTGTTAAATCACCCATCGTTGTTTTTAGTGATGCCAATACCAATCTCGGAAAAGAATCGATAAGGCGTATTGTTAATTTATTTGGCAATCCGAAGGTTGGATGTGTATCCGGTGAAAAACGAATCATTGATAATGAAAGTGACGTTGCTTCTGGAGCAGGAGAAGGTTTGTATTGGAAATACGAATCAACCTTGAAAAAATGGGATGCAGAATTGTATTCAGTAGTTGGAGCAGCTGGTGAATTATTTGCCATTAGGACAGAATTATATAGACACGTAGAGAAAGATACGTTACTTGACGATTTTGTAATTTCATTACGCGTTGCCCAGAATGGATATACAATACAATATGATCCTGAAGCATATGCTATTGAAACAGCTTCTATAAATGTAAAAGAAGAATTAAAACGAAAAATTAGAATTTCGGCAGGTGGTATTCAATCAATAGTACGATTGCGTTCTCTACTTAATATTTTTAAATATGGAACACTTTCTTTTCAGTACATATCACATCGTGTTTTGAGATGGACTTTGACACCTTTGTGTTTAATGTTGCTGATACCAATATCTATAATATTGGCAATGGATGAAGGTGTTTTTGATTTCGGTTTATATGCTTTGTTTTTTTGGTTTCAATTAACATCTTATGCTGCAGGATTTTTAGGGTGGATTTTAAAAAATAAAAAAATAAAGGTGAAGGTTCTATTCGTACCCTATTATTTCCTTATGATGAATTTATCTGTGGTCCTAGGATTTTTCAGATATCTTAATAATGAGCAATCTGTTAATTGGGAAAGAGCAAAAAGAGCCGTTTAATTATTAGTTAAAACTACTAACAAAAATATTATGAAGATTGGGATAATTATAGTGTTTGAATTAATCAATAAATCGATAGGTATAAACGAGTTTGTAGATTATTTTAACAAATCAGAAAAAGTTAAATTTTGTCTTGTTAATAATAATAATAATAGGAATGATGTGTTCATTGAAAACCTTTTAAATAAAGTAGCGAATCGCTGTGACAATGTTACTGTAGTCAATGTGAAGAAGAGTAGCGTAGCTCATGCAGCTGCTATTCGTTATGGCGCTAGGTATTTGAATAGTCATTTTAATTTAAAACATTTAGGGTACATAGAAAATTCTGAACATTTGGATATTATAAGTTGTTTGGGTTTTTTTAATGTATATAAGGAAAATATTAAACAAGATTTGATTACAAAAAAGTCTCAAGCAGTAAAAAAATCATTTCTAAAAAACATATTTTCGGTGGCATCTTATATTATCAAGTTTAATAAAGATTTTGGCAACTTAGCAAAAAGTTAATAGTCAATTCTTTTACCTCAAGACTTCATAATAACACTATGTTTTCTTTCGAGGTGCTAATGGATACTTAACTATTTGTTTTATCAAATGAATGTTTAGACTAGGGTGTCCAATTTTTAGGTATAAAGAACCTGATATAAACCAATCTTTGTTAATGAAATTTATTCACACTTTACACGTAGCAATCGAAAACTAAGAAATTATGAGAATAGGTATAGAAGCTCAACGTTTATTTCGTCCTCATAAGTATGGAATGGATAGAGTTGCACTTGAATTAATACTAAACCTTCAAGTAATAGACACAGAAAATGATTATTTCATTTTTGTAAAACCTGACCAAGATACATCCGTAATTAAAAGTACAGCAAACTTTAAAGTTGTAGAAATTCCAGGAGGTCCTTATCCATTGTGGGAGCAATTTAAGTTGCCTAGAATAGCAAAATCATACAACTGCGACATATTGCACTGTACTAGTAATACTGCTCCTTATTATAAAAGCATCCCTTTAATTACAACACTACATGATATCATTTACATGGAAGGTAGCATATTAAAGTTGTTACTAAATAAAGCATCTCTGTACCAAAAATTTGGCAACCTATATAGAAGAATTATCGTTGGTAAGGTGGTACAAAATAGTAGACGTCTTATCACGGTTTCAAATTTCGAGAAAGAGAACATCACTAATTTTTACAAGCTAAAAAATAAAGATATTCAAACAGTCTATAATGGAGTGAATCAAAAATTTACTGTCAATATTGATGCTGATCATAAGACCAGGGTAAAAGTTAAGTATGAATTGCCAGAAAATTACATGCTGCATATTGCGAATAAAGACCCAAGAAAGAATACGAAAAAAGTACTCATGGCATTTAATGAATATTTGAAAAGGACTACGAATACTCAAAAGCTCTTAATGCTCGGTTGTAAAGATGCTGACTTAAAAATTATGCTAAACGACATGGAAGCTATAGATCTTTATGAACATATTATTATAACTGGATATGTTTCAGATGAAGACTTGCCTGTATTGTACCAGATGTCACAGCTTTTTTTATTCCCCTCTTTGAGAGAAGGATTTGGAATTCCAATTATAGAAGCCATGGCATGTGGTGTTCCGGTAATTACATCTAATACATCTTCAATGCCCGAGGTAGCTGGTAATGCAGCACATTTAATAGATCCAAATAAAACAGATGACATCTATGAAGGAATGTTTAAAATCATGTCTGACGAGAACTATAAAAATGAATTAATTAAAAGAGGTCTAAAACGAAGTAAACAATTTTCTTGGAATAGCATGGCGTATCAAGTTTTAGAGCAATATGAACAATTGTATAAAGAAATAAACACCTAAAGTTATGATAAAAGAAAGAGATATTGTCATTATGGACGCTCAGTCAATAGATGGGATTGAAAGAAAAGAGCCCAGAAAATAACAGAAGTGAATTGCTTTTTATCAAGGTCATACTTGGGAAAATAATGTTAAAGAAATTAAACTAAAAATTAAAAAAATTATGGATGCAAAACCTCAACAACCAATGGTATCGATTGTAAGTGTAAACTAAGATCAACCCAAAGTTACTTGTGAAATGCTAGAATCTTTGCGAAAAGTTACGGATCCTAATTTTGAAACTTTAATTGTAGATAATGGTTCTCCTACAACTTCTCCATATATTATTAAAGAAAAGTACCCAGAAGTTCAATTAAAAATAAGTAAGAAAAATTTAGGTTTTGCTGGGGGTAACAACATCACCTTAAATATACAATCATTTGAAATAGATAGCACAACAGGGTCGAGTAGAGTAGCAGATGGACTCGCTTTTATAAAATAAAACAACCTTATTTTTTAGCAAATTTTAATCTACTTCAGGTGGTATCTCAACTGTATTTATTAATAGTATTCCAGCAGATTTTATTCATATTCTAGTGATGATTCCTTCCACGATAGTTTGCTGTACGAATATAATTAGTAAAAATATTCACGATATATACTGATGAGGTTAAAATATAAAACAACGGTCTATTTATCTTCAGTATTAGGTATTCTAACTATTAAAAAATGTTAATTATAGAAAATCACAAATTTCAATACATTATAAGTATAAATTTAAATTTTAAGAAATTAAAAACTCCAATATGATATCAAGAAATTCAAGTTGTTTTATCTATTTAGTACTAATAATAATAATCATTTCATGTTCCAAACCAGAAATAAATGAACCTGTTTCTACTAGTACAAATATTGATGGGATAAGCATACCTGAGGGATTTGATTTTAAAACTTACAGAGCTGTAAACATTAATATACATGATAATACGCCCTATGTTATGTATGATATCTATGCGTATTCGGAAAATCGTTACTCTATCGGTTTTCAAACTTTTGAAAACCAAGTTGGTGAAATAGAAACGGAAGAAGTTTTTAAAAATGATGTAATGAATAAGTTGATTTTTTCTGGAGTTCCAGAAAATGGTATTTTAGAACAATTGGTGAACGTGCCAACCTTCTGTGATAAAATCTATATCCGTAGAAATGAAAATTTGAATTTTTCATCTTCGATTCAATCTATTGATAACAATCAAATAAATTATTCTTATTCTGCTCCTTCTGAAAAAATAATGCAAAAAACTGATATTGTAAATGACTAT
>Ga0209092_10004804_pt1 | contig 11107 bp, 3 predicted proteins | sample FraStrMetagenome_FD_187446 | JGI IMG/M metagenome (GOLD analysis project Ga0209092, IMG submission 187446) | Marine eukaryotic phytoplankton communities from Arctic Ocean - Fram Strait ARC3M Metagenome (SPAdes) (version 2) | ecosystem: Environmental > Aquatic > Marine > Oceanic | place: Fram... | reverse complement strand
GCACGTAGCACCGTGGCTACAGAAGTACTCTTTGAGACAACTTACATGAAATCGGTGATTGCACGATGTCTTTGCAACCATCGTACAACTCTTGAACTTCTCGAGGCATATTGAACAGCACAAGTCATCTCCGTTCTTTTTGGCTTCTCGAATGAGGAACTTTTCACGACCGATTATTTTCTTAAATATATCCTTAGACATACATTTCTTCGGAGGGGTTGATGTATTTCCATTTGGCAGAATAATGAGGACACCAGGATGTTCGTCCGATACGTACGTACATCGTTGCATATTTTCAAAGGAATGACACAAGTACATAACTTCGTCTGCAGTGAGAGAGTTGATGGATATTGAAAATCCTGTTTGTTCGAATAGCATCGATGACGTAATAGAACGAACAAATGTCGGCAGGTTGAGGAATGTCCGAATATTATAATCGTCTTGATGAATGAAGTCAAAGCGTATGTAAGATGTCATTTTCTATTCAGGTGGGTTGCGTGATTGAAATGAAATAGATTGAATGATTTTGGTTTGGTTTGGTTTGGTTTGGTTTGGTGGTGGGACGTCGTGTTTTTTTAAATAGTAAAAAAATTTACAGGTATCCTAATTCAATGAGTTTGGCCTCTAATAATTGAATGCGTTTCATCATTTCTGCTATAGTTGTAACACTCACTGCTATTGTATCTGAATTATCATTTTCTCCCGTGAATCGGCCATTTTTTCCGTTGGCGTAGAACTCAGAAATTTCACTTTGCGACAATTTTGGAGCGTGTAGTTCGATTCCAGACACGTTCATTGGGGTAGCAATATCTCCACCTGTAAGTAACCCAGCTACATCCTTTATTTTTTTCAACCCCAAGACAGTTAGACTAACAGATGTCATGTTTCCTTTTAGTCTTATATGAATAAAAAAATTTATGTTCTAAACATATGAAACACGTATAATGGAACCATTAACATTGAATAAACTGAAAGAAATAAAAGATGTCACAAATTTACTAACTGGAAATGAAGCGGAATATAACAATACACTTCAGATGTCTGTAGGTGGTACAGTTTCAACAGGTTCATTCATTGGAGATGTCACCACAACGGCATCTAAAAATCCTGAAATTCGTGGAAATGGAGAACGTGTAGTCATCGATGACTATGCAAATGGACTACACATTCATCCTATTACTACTCTTGATGTCACCACAACCACACCAGATGAACCGGTCGTACTCATATCAAATGACTCCGGTACAATCACAAGTGAAATTAACACTTGGGGAGCATTGATACTTCGTTCCAACGATGCAAAAATTAACTTTTCTTCATTTGCAAGTTCTGAAAATATATTAAAAATACACAGTGCATCACCAATTAGTCCGGTCGCTACACTCTATTCAAATGATTTGATAGATAAACACGAATTAACGATAGTTGATCAATCATTTTCCACTTGGGGTTTCTTTAATTCTCAGTGGGAAGAAGTCGGCGTTCGATTTGAAGTGAACGCAAGCACATCTTCGATTACATCTTTGAATGGGTCTTCGGCTGGATATTTCAACACGGATCCAAAACGTACACTAATGCTGTCCGGTTCGTCGTCCGTTTTCAGAGGTTTGATGGGGCGTATTCAGTTATTTGAACAAAAGTTGTTTCCAATTAATGAATTGGCATCAATTTCAATAAATGGAGTTGCCCAAGAGGGTAACACTATTTCAGTAGACATCTCAAACATAATGGCGCTGAAGAGTGAACTTACAAACTTTACGTATGAATGGCAAATTGGAAATACAACACAGGATATATATGATGGATCAATTTTGTTAATAGAGAACAATACATCTTCTTCGTATATTATTTCAGATACTCAACTGTATGTTGGGAAATTTATTAGTTGTAAAGTGACAGCAACGCAATTATCTTCTTATGAGGGCACATTTTATACTCCTATTCTTGAGATCCTTAATGTAAATGATGCCCCCGTTGTTGTTTCCCAAACCATATATTTCACAAATAATCCTGTAACGATAGATTTGATTGCTATAGATGAAGATAATGACCAACTCACATATACAATTGAAACAAATCCATCAAAGGGGGCACTAGGCGATATTTTTGATACTAGCAAAGTCGTGTACACACCAAACAACGATAATGATGGTAACGACAATTTTACCTTTACAGTGTCTGATGATTCGACGAATATTACCCAATCCATATCATTGACTGATACATATTCGGAAATTGAGGGAACAACTATCAGTGAGTCTGATATGAATTTTGTTCGCGTGCAAAACATTAGTAAAATTAGTATTCCAGATGCAGTAATCACAATTGAAGATTACGCATTCAAAGATTGCTCAAATGTTACATCTATTACAATTGGACCACAATCTCAGTTAGTATCAATTGGCAACAATGCCTTTGAGAATTGTCAAAACCTCAAGACACTATTTCTTCCATCAAAATTAGAATCCATTGGTACAAATGCTTTTCTCGAAACAGGTATCGAAAATTACTCGTTGTTCAACTTTTCGAAGGTTGTGCTGAATATTGGAATGGGCTTGCGCTGTACACAAAATACTCTCGGTGAAGACAAAACATCAAGACAATTGAATGGTCTAAATATTATTGGACAAGAAGTCACTTCACTATCGCAGTCAGATTTTCAAGATCAAGCGAACATCACCACATTCTTTTTAGATCAGTTAAGTATTCCTAGTAAAGTGGGACATATTGCACCCGATACTTTCACAACATTGCTGGATATTGCTCAAGATAAGATATCACTAAAACAACAGTCCTGGCTAGCTTCCAGTCAATTATCTATTGATACAGGAACTCGTTTTGATATCGATACTCCTTATAGTATTGATGACAAAGTGATTCACATAGGAAAAATGCGTTGCATACAGGATTATGTGCCCCCAGTCCTTCTGAATGGTGAAGAAACTGCGTCAAGTTCATTTACTATTCAGGCAAATAGATTGTATTTCATTGAGACAAATAACACAAATTTAATTTCTGGTTATGTTCGAGCAAAATCAAATGTTACAATTTCACAGGGAAACGTTATACCAAGTTTTATGGATGATGATGTATGGGATACAATGATTCCAAAAGTAGACATCAATTTACCGATGCCGATAGACTTTCCCATGAGCATTACTCCACCTGATCCTCGGCCGGCAACATTTGTGCAACCAATTATAATAATGGGTCGTGAACACTGGCCTAAAATCGAATTAAGTAAAGGACCAGTAGTAGTTAAAGAAGGAAATTCACCATATTTGACTAAATTGAAGAAAGACTTGGTCATATTTCAATATGAAGGTACTCTAGATGATTATGGACAAGTATCACAAGTTGTAGGTCCAGTGTATGGAGATATAACACAGGGGACACAATATACACCACAATGGTGGATTAAGAGGGGGTTTCTGAAGAATGATTTGGTATTATATGACAATAAAGTTTACCGTGCAGAAATGGATATCATTATCGAAAGTGGGATGTCTTATCCCACCCTTGATTGGAAACATATTTTGAATGAATTAAAACCAGATAATTCTGACACGTTACAAAAAATGAAAGATTGGTATGGTGATTGGGCGTATGATTCTGGAGTTTGGTATTGTATTGGGTCACTTGATGAATTCAAACCAGTAATAAGTGGTAATGAGTTTTGGGATAAAGGTGTCAGTCTGACAGAATGGATTCCTACATATGATCCAGCAATGGATACGTACCATTGGGAAGACAGTAGCTACGAAGATGAATGGTCTCCATCTAAAGTGTACTCAAATAATGATGTGGTCGTCCATACATTTTTACCGAATAACTACCACCCTTGCGTTTTCAAGTGCTGTCAAAATCATACCTCAAGCACATCTAATGAACCTCATTGGAAAGATGATACAACATATTGGATTCATCTTGGAAGTGTTTCCGAATATGTGAACAGAGAAAGTAATAAATTATTGTGGCATCGTAATGATGCTTTAAGGTACAAGAAATCTGATTTCATTACAACTGATAAACAACCAGATATATTGCGATGGAACTGGGAAGGTAACTGGAATTGGGGAAACGAAATAAGCTACGAAAAATTCTTTCGAGCATGGTCTGGTGGAGGAATATCGCCCGTGAATGCGGATAGTGGAGGAGAGACTGCACAATATCTATTTGATGTATCAACTGATGACGAATTTATCGGACCCTCCGCTGACTGCACGGTATATCGATGCCTAAGGGCATCAAGATTTCGAGGAGCATATGGTTATGTTACGGCTTCTGGCGTTTATCTAGGTTATGATCTCGAAACACTTCAAATCGATCAGTATCTTGAAAATGATATGGTATTATTCCTCCCACAAGGAATATATTCAACCAGTGAAGAAGATAAATTATGGTGCTGTATTCAAAATACATCTAGTATTCCACTAACCAGAACGACAAATGTAACCATACCACAAGGCGGTACGGGTACGACATTTATTTTATCCGGATCAGAGTCGGATATCAATGGTATTGATACATTTAGACATTTGTACTATTCAGCCACTAATAAGGAATTAATTGACCAAATCGTCTTAAATGGTGATATTTGGCAGATTACATTCACAACCACAGTAACAATTGCTGATGGTGCTGAATTATACCAAAGGAGCACTCCGATAAACAGTCCAGAATATTGGCGTAGAGTTGATGATGAAGATAATGGGAACTGTCTCGCATTGGGAACTTCTGCAGAAGTAATTCGCGTAAGAAATGACCAGAAAGGATTCATCGGTTTTAATCAGGATCCCGACGAGTTGCGTGAGAGTATACGACCATCTGGTATTCACTTTATGGGACTAATGGAGAGATTCTATAAACATCTTAACGAAAGAGATGGCGACCTAAAACAACGAAGAACACACGGAGTAATAAACGACGATTACGAAGATTATGGAAAAGAGCCTCACGAAAATTGCTACAAGTTACCACTCTGCGGTCCAAAACGGATTTACAATGATGTGAATAAAACCTATTTTGATCTTCCAGGAATTACAAATTATTCCAGTGTCATATTAACACAGAATATGGGATTGGGTCCGTGGGTGTACAGAGCTAATTGGGAAAATATCATCGGAGAAAATGTAAGCCAAATACCTGGAAAACAAACACCTGATACAATTATTATTGATACAAAAATGTCAATTCCACTTGGCGGAACAGGAAAAACATTTACTGTTTCTGGAATTCAAGATGCTCGATGGAAAGTTAATCCAGGTGACCGTGTATTCTTTTCAGAGACAGGTAGTGAGATTGTAGCAGCCGTCACCAATGATACCATTAGATTTCTGTATGATGTGTCTGTTGATACTAATCCTTCATTTTCATTAAAGAAGGAGATCACTAATCATGTATACCCATGGTGTGGAAATCGTTTTGGTTACGAGATGGGATACTATTACAAATATAATGGTAAAATTTATAAACGAATCACTGATGGCCCAGAAAAGATATGGGGTTTCGATAGCACTGAATACTCGCAGCGTCCGTTACCAAATTTTGCTACACCAGATATGGATACTACAAATTGGGAATATGTTCACGAAGAAGAACTATTCCACGGATTATACTCGTTGTCCCTACCGAAACGTAACAAATTCACAACTACTAATGGTATAATTTCTTCTATCCCAAGCAATGCATTTGACCAGTTAGATATTACATCAATAAAACCGCGTCACGGAGTCTTTGGTGGTGCTGATAATAGCAGCAGACACAGTCGCAGGTATATTCCAAAATGGGATTACATTCGGAAAGATAATCATGTTTTTGTAAAAAGGACCCACGGAATGAATACATTCTTGTTGTACAATTACAATGAAAATAGATGGGCATCTCATTTGGAAGATCAATTAGGTTCAAATAGGCGAAAGTATTATATCCGAGGGATGGATCCTCTGATGGATGGTATAGATATGCCCGTAGAAGGTTTCCGAACAAACATAGAATATTCATTGTTTTTTGACCAGATGTCTTTGCATCAACATCAAGGACTAGATTATTACATGTTTACCCCTCAATCAAACTGGGTACAAAATGAATATGGTACTGGTTTAGATGGTGATGGTCGTGTGGGGGCATATATGACTCACTGGGGTTGTGTGAATATACACTTTAAGACACTTCAAGAACGAGTCCAACTTACCGCAGAAAATATTCATATTTTAATTGATGCAGGTAAATGGACAATTTACGGTAATCGATTCATAAATTTTACCAAATACGTCCTTCCGAGTACCCTTTTAAGCAAAGACTTTATTGATGCAACTAATCTAATTGGAGAGAACACAACGCATATACCTTCTAATATATTCAATGGTTATGATGAAGGAAATACTATTTTGATTCCTAGAACAGTTGAGAGCATTGCTTCAGGAGCATTTAACACATCCCATTCACGTTCAGGTTATTTTAAAATTGATAATAGGTCATCGGTTATGTTGACTCTAGATCACGGATTTACTCTAGAAGATCTAACTTTCGAAGATTCTGTCATTTATAAACTGGAATGTTTCTGCCCACCAACCTTTGAAACACAGCTTGAGGGGGAAAATATGACTGATTCTGAAAAGGATATGTTCCGCACAACTGAATTAATTAAATCAGTATTCAAGCCTGGGGACCAATTATTTATGAGATATAGCGCTCATAGAAATCCTCCCCCCACAACAGTGGTAGAAAGGGCGGTTCCGGCACTTCTACATAATCGAACGAATTTAGAACCATGGACAATATCCAAATGGTCCCATAAGGAAGATAACTCTGAATCAAAAATAAGTGGTGGTTGTATGATATATAAAGCTGTAAATAGGGTTAGCCACCCTGCAGTATTTACTTTATATGTTCGTAATTTATGGGGTACTTTTAACCGTTCAGGGGCACAGATGTTATGGCACAGAGATTACCCTGACACCAACGATAGCTTCTCGTTTGACGCAAATTTCACGGACCATGTTTTTGACGAGTTTACAGATTATTTTTTGAATAATACATCAAATGAAATTTTGCATACTCCGCAGCATTTTATAGAAGTACTAAATCCTGATGCAGACCGTGTCTCTGTTGTTTTAACTTCTAAACCAATTCGATTACCTACACCGTTCCCAAATCCTCAAAATCCATTTTCAAATTACAATAATATCATGCCGAAAAATAGTTCCGATTCAATTTTAAATGACTTCATTATTATGTGTAATGAAAACGTGAATTTCAAAAACAGCATTCATGAATTAGAAATTCCCACAGGTGTAATCACGATACCTCCGAATGCATTCGACGGATGGACTAATCTAATTCGAGTGTTATTACCCACAACATTGACTACTATTGGAAATAATGCCTTTAAAGATTGTACATATATCACATCAGTTCACAATAATTCTTCAGTGATTTTGAGTGTGAACCATGGCTTTACACCTTTTCAATTATATGAGCGAACAGAAGTTATTGGTAGAAATGTGAAGGTAATCCCAGAGGGTCAATTCAAAATGGATGTCCCAACCTTGAATGTGCAAGTTTTTAAAGACCAATTGACATTGTGGCGGGAAGAAGATGAGTTCTCTTCCACAGAACAGTTCCTCATACCAAATGACATATTATCACACCCATCCTACCAATTACGAAAAATTGTGATTCCTCATTCTGTTACTGAAATTCATAATGAAGCTTTCATGAATTGTTTCAACTTAAGTATTTTAAATTTGCCGAATAGCCTCCAAATTCTTGGAAATGATGTATTCAAAAATTGTATTAATTTAACCAAAGATGCAACCCTCCATAATTTGATGTTCAGAAGAAGTGTTCCTTCTCAAACTGGGTATACTTATTACAGAGACCATTGGGATGCAACAGTGCATATACCGATTGATAATGCAGATCGAGGTATTATTAGTAGTTCAATTGTCAATAATATGCACACTCTGCAACAGGACTATTTAATTATATCACCACAAACCATAAGTGATGACAGTTTAGCTCCTGGTATGGTATATGATAAGTATACAAATAGCGCAACAAGGATGTCAGAAAATGCTGGAAGCAATGGTACTCCACCATATTGGAATCTGTTACCAGACAATACATTTTTAGAAAAAATGAATATTGTAGAAAGTGACAGTGTCAAACTTACTGCATTAGTACAAGCTGAAACAAATTACTCTCACCAATACTTATCTGATGGATTACCAATTCCAACTAGTGTACAATTTAATTCAATGGGTAACATCAATCTGAACATGGAAACAAGAGAAATGTTCCTTGGTGTTCCTGTAACTTCTACAACTGATGTACAAATTTCTACTGGAGTAAACTTAAATGGTGGGATTGCACAAGGTCCTAATGGTGGTTTTAATGCTGGATTTAACATATTTATTGGGGCACGTGTAATGGTAAAACAAACATTTACTACTACATCTGCTGGTGGGGACAGTTATACACTCGATTTCTCAGCAAAAGTAAATTCTTCAAATAGTAAGTTCAAGCGTCTCCCAAAGATTGGTTATGAAGATGGAGTTTTGGAAATTAGCACTGGTGGTAACTTCAGCTCTCAATTCCCTTTCAATAGAATAAAAGTTGGATTTAATGATGGAAAAATAATACTTGGGTTGGGAGGCAAAATCGGAATACTGGGTCTTGGTGTACAAATTAATCAAGACATAGTAATAAATGCTCATAAATATGTACCCCTCAGTCATGTATATGTTGAAGACACTGGTAGAGATGATTTTGATCATAATATTAAATTATATCTAGATAGATATGAAGACACTGGTACATCACTCGGTGATGAGGACGACCCCCTCATCGTGAACAGCCTTGATAGCTTTAATGGTATTCCTGATTTGACATCAGATGCAGAAATACCAAATGATCCATTATATTTACCTCTCCATAAAATTAATGATGAATATCGACCAATACAATTTTACTCAAACTTGGAACTTCCACCGGTTGATACTCTTCAAGGACCTCACTTGACCCCTATTGGTTGGGCAGATTGTAGAAAACCAGATAGTTATCTATCTCTGAGTTCAGATGACATGTTTTTCAAACAGCATATGGTATATGTACTCATCGTTAATAATCCTAACTTGTCATCAAATTCACTGCAAAACCGTCCCCATATAATACTTTGTCGTGCAAAAATAGACTTTCTGAGACCCCACAATATTTTATACGCATTAATTCACGGACCAAATAAGGCAATGTACTGGAGCGATGTAAATTTCAAAAGTAGCTTTGAGAATGTACAGTATCTGCCACACGTTGATGAAACAGACTGGTTCGAAACATCCAACTGGTATGATTCACTTTTGCAGGTTGAAGAGGAGAGAGGTAATTATGATAACTCACGTCTCCGTCTCTTACGAGGTGTTTTGAAACAACGCACACAATGAAATTGATGGCAATAAAAAGGCCCTGTCCCGTGACAGCCGCTCCGTGTATGAAATAGTAAATCATACATGCAAACGCGTCGCAGAGAATGTATTATAAATATCAAACACTCGATTTTGTTGCGATATGATGTAGGAAGGAATTTAGGATTTATGCAGTGTTACTGTTTTTATTCTGAATTTCGCTTTTTACCATGTCAAATCTCATCCCCAAAAATATTTTCAAAAACTTTTTCAAAAAATCTTCTCCGGAAAAAAAAGCCCCCCCTTTATTCGTTTTGAATATTCGTTTTGAATATTCGTTTTGAATAATCCATTTAAACAAAAATATTGGTTAAATACTATACGCAATGAAGTATACCTGTACAAGGTGCGGAGTTTACACAACAAATCTCAAAAGTAACCTAAAAAGACACTTGAATCGGAAGCGAAAATGCCCTCAAATTATTCGAAATATGCCCAAAAACGAATCAAAAAGGCTCACTATAGGCTCACAAAAACCTGATATAGGCTCACAAAGGCTCACAAAAACCGTAAATAGGCTCACAAAAGGCTCACAAAAACCTGATATAGGCTCACAAAAACCTGTTTTGAATACTGAAAATCCACTTTTGAATAGTGAAATACCTGTTTTGAATAATATAAATTCGGTTTTGAATAGTGAAAATCCTATTTTGAATAATATAAATGAACACTTTGAACAAGAATGTAATGAAAATCAAGAAAGAAACATGGACAGTAAAACAAAGATTGAATCAGAACCAGAATATGTAGAATGCAAAACAGCAGATAACAAATGGATCTGTTTGTATTGTAAGAAAACGTTCAAACACAATCGTAATTGGAATCGTCATATGCGTCTTTATTGCAAAGGGAAAAGTTTGAAAACACAACTATTAGAAGAAGAAAATGCTGCATTACGGAAGATTATTGAAAATGGTGGAGGAAATAACAATAACAATAACAATAATAACAACAATCATCATACGATTAACAACACGACCAATACGACCAACAATAACACTACGAATAACATTATCAATAACATCACTCTACCCGAAGGCCAGTGGACACGTATGTTACATCGAATGATGGTATTGATGATGACGAAAACAAAGGGAGATCGTTTTCAAGCCGGCGAATTGGAATTTACAGACGCATTTCAAAAGACGATGTCCCTTGCCCTTTTCCATCCTGATTCTCCCATATATGAATCCGTTCAGTTGTTGGGTCGAAAAGAGTCTTGGGCGAAACAGAATGGAGACTTAGTACGGAAGAAGAAATTAATTAAACACATCAATCGGGAGCACTATGAACGTCTTTTGCTTTTTATGAAAGCCGATAATGAAAGATTCAGAAAAGAATTGCCTCCTGCCCCGGTAATTGAAAAGTGGATTGAAGTAAATAATGAGGTCATATCACATATTCACAAGTATGATCCTTGTAAAAAAGAAATTATGGAAAACACAGAAGAAGTATTGCGCAATCGTCGATTACCAAATAATTATACAACCCTGATGTCTGAAGTGAAAGAAAGTGACCGTATGGATCGTTTAATTGCAAAAAGTCAAATGCCGTAGTCAAATGCGTGTTTAAGGAGTCGTGTCCTTAATCGACTATCAGTTTGTGAACAGGGACATTGCATTGTTTGGTGAAATATTCCACTA
>Ga0209092_10004803_pt1 | contig 11107 bp, 12 predicted proteins | sample FraStrMetagenome_FD_187446 | JGI IMG/M metagenome (GOLD analysis project Ga0209092, IMG submission 187446) | Marine eukaryotic phytoplankton communities from Arctic Ocean - Fram Strait ARC3M Metagenome (SPAdes) (version 2) | ecosystem: Environmental > Aquatic > Marine > Oceanic | place: Fram... | reverse complement strand
TGGTGGTATCCCGTCTCAGTTGATCGTATCTTAAACCACTACGCTTCATAAATACCCGTGCAGCAAAAGCTTTTGACAATGCTTCTACTCCTGCTTCTACAGTGTCTGGATCTGATTCATTACTTCTCCACTCTTTTAAAGATATGTACAACTCGCCTCCCATAAGATTTCGTGTCGCCAATTCGGTAATCATTTTATCCCGTAAGAGGGCGCGCCCAACTCTAAAGCCGCTCCTCCACAACACGTTCCATTTTGTACTGAATGCATCATAGTAATCAGAAGGGGATTTATATTCATCTCCCTTTACCATAAGAAAATTGAACAAGTTGTCTATGTAATTGCCCATGACATCTTCTGCTATGAGAGTGGCTGAACCAATAGAAATATTTTCGATGATCTTTTTTAGAGTGAATATATCCCCGATATTCACACTCTGATAATCTGGATTGGCCTTGATGCGATTCTGCATCGACGAATGACATATGTCCCACAAGACTTGGTATGCTTGTGAGACTGTACGTCGTATCAGTCGGAGGTACTTGTCGTAATCCTCCTCGTCCTTTTCAAATCGTCTCTTTTCTGAATACGAAAGATTATACAGGAACGTCAATCGATCTACTTCCGAATCAAATTCACGATGATCGGGGAATTCAACAACAGTATATTTTCCTGCTTCTATTGATGCTCGCTCACTCATGCCGTAGGTAGTGCTGACATAACATAAGTACTTCTCCATCGTCTCTTGATAATCATCTTGTATCCCTCTTCCGAAGTAGAAGAAGTGTTTTTCTAATTCCTGATACGACGTTTTCATATCCGGTTTCTTCGATGTGTAACCGCTGTTACTTTTCTCATTTTTATCCGCCATGCTAACAGATAATATTCGTAATGGTACTACGCGATTATTGTATGACTAATGCACGCCAATTTTAATTAAGCGTCCTCTCCTTTATATTCTCTTGACACAAAATAGGTTGACTATGGCTCGTTCGTTACTCTCCGAACGCTAATGTCAATTGTTACTTAATTTCAGTTTATGTTGGATAAGTATCTCAGACTTATTCTGTTGGGTAATATGAATAAGTTATTTTAATAAACTGAAATTAAGTAAGCGTTGCTCGCCAAAACCATGTTCGATGGAATGATCAAAAAGAGCATAACGGAGTCCCGCAGGAATCCCGTGAGACATCGATAATGACATAATGACTTGTACAAAGCATTGAAATATAAACGTCAATTGATTTGATGACTAATTTTTTTTTCAGCAGCGATGGCATGAGGTTGGGGTGGGGGCGAGATTAAGGCGTGTAAGTAACTTTTATTTACTTTATTCGATACCATTCCACACCGCCAAGTGGATCGTAGCCTAAAACATCTTTTTGTACTCCCGCCAAGCATGTTGGTAAATGTTGCTTCTTCCTTATGCCCGGTGGCGCGCTGTGTACATGCTTTGCTGGTGTGGTTACATGCCACATGTGACCAGCAATACTGTTGGTTTTTGTACGGGTTGCGTGGACGGCGATTTAGTTTTGTCGTTGTCGTGTCGTTGGGTGTACGGGTGTTGGTAACGGTGCTGATGTTAAGGCTATTTTGGAGGTCTTTTACGGCGGCGATTAGCGATGATATGTCCAATTTTGGTTGCTGGGTTACTGCTGCTGCCGTGTGTATATTCGCGAGGGTGTCGTTATTCATGTCATACATCGGTTGAGCGTCGAGCTGCTGCAATGCTTCTTTTACGATGTTGGCTCTGTTGGAAGTGTACTGGTGTATGCCGGTAGTGTCGGAGGGTCTGGCTTTCTTGTAATTGATTTGGGCGGCGGTGAAGTGGGTTTTAAAGTTGGCCCACGATTTCTGTCGCTTCTTTCTCATTCCATTTTTCAATGGCGTCTACAAAGATTCGTGCGTTACTGAGGATAGTTTTTCCTATGCTGATAGGTTACGGGTCGGCTTCCGGGGTGCCATGACCTTCCGCTAGTGTCGCATATTTATGAATCTTTCTGAAATGTTTGCGACTGGCTGTTCATGGATGTATTGATGTTGTAGTAAGGTGGCTCGTTCTTCGTGTATCATTTGGTCGGTGATGTTGCCATAGGTGTCGAAGAGGTATTTGAAACCTTGGGGATTTGATTGTTCCGGTATCATCATGGAGTAGTGGCACCAGCACGGAGTCGTCGAGTGCTTCTTGGATTTGGTTTAGGATGTTTTTCTCGATGAGGTTGGCTTGGTGATAACTATTGTATGTTCGTCGATTTTCGACGATTTGTGTTGCTGTTCCCGTGTTGTTGGGTCCGAGAGATGCTGGTGATGTCGGATGTACATATGGGGTGGATGCAATGCACGTGTACGTTGTGGCGTTGGTTGTGAGGCCTAGGTGTCCATGTCGGCCAACACCGAGAGTGCTCGGTACGGATGCAGCATTGGCTTTGACTTGTTTGCACATGTGTTGGATGCCGGCATACGTGGGGTTTCCGTTGATTGTGCGGAGGGTTGCGTGAGTGAAGTACACTTCGCGATAGTTGATGGATTTGTCTTGTGGATATGTGGCCATGATTGGGATTTGAATGGATTGTTCAATAGAATGATAACTTATAAGTTGTATTACTTAGATGAAGCTGTGGTCATTAAGATCAGCTTATAATAATTATGAGATTATCGTAGTGACCACTAGTCTTCAAGTGACACTTCGACGTTCGTTGTGTCGTCATATCTTGCTAACGGCAGTGTGGCTAAATACTACCTAGGTGGTAGTAACACAGACATCAGACAGACATCTATCTCTGCTCTCTGCAGGCAGACTGACTGGCTAGGGCTGGGTAGCATGTACGAGTATTATCACATATTTCAAAAATGTGTATTGTGTATCGAGTGTAGTATGAGAACTATCAACTATCAACTATCAACTAACAACTATCAACTATCAACTATCAACTATCAACTATCAACTATCAACTATCAACTATCAACTATCAACTATCAACTATCAACTCACATTTCCCCGCACACAATGCACACAACACACACAATCCAAACCTTACAAAAAAAATACTAACGACGAACGACGACACCTCGATCCAACATTCAACATCCAACATTCAACATTCATAAAATATATTACACTATATATTATAATAAATATAATATACACTATAGAAAATTCAATAGAATCCAAGAGCATCCTCCTATTCACACACACACATACACATACACACACACATACACATACACATACACATACACATATCCTCATCCACAAAAAACCAAAACATGGACGACGCACATCGCAAAGAGCAGGCAAACCTCCGACGCAAACGTAAGGCAGCCAAGGAAAATAAATCAGATAAGGCCAGAGAACAGGAAAGGAGACGACGTGAACATACCAAACGTATTCTTGCCAAGCAGGGTGGAACGAGTAAAAAGGTTGGCAGTGGCAAATCTTCGTCGCATCATAAATCGTCCAAGTCTGTGCTGGATAAGACATCGTCCTCGGAATTCCAAAAATTGTTTGAAAAGCGGGCTGAAGGATTTGTCATTGATTTGAAGTTTCGGAATGCGCCGCCGCGGCCGCCGGTTGGTCCGTTTTTTGTCGGGTGTGGGTTTGAGGATGAAATGGAACGTCGTTGGACACAATATCGGCCGAATAATTCGATAGAATTGAACCATTCGTTGCAGTTGCATGATGAGCGGAGTTTGATTACTACTTGTGCCTTTTTGCCTTGTATGTTGGACGAGGGAGAATATTATCCGAAGACTGCAGTGAAAAAGGGGAAGGATGGTTCGGGAGCGGAAGCCGATCTTGAACCGGCCATGTTGGATGAGGCGGATGAGAAATTGTTAAATTGGACTGGAAGTTTGGGTGATACGGCTGCTGATGAGTTGAAGAAGCGTAGAGAGTTGGCGCATTATCGGGCCAATGGATTGTTGGGAGCGGGGCAGGGTAGTGCGACACCGAAGAGTAAGCTAAATATGAAGATTGAGCTCGCAAACAAATCAAAGAATAAGGGTTCAAGAGTGCTAGCCGAGAAGCATCAACGATGGATGAAGAAGACGACTTACCTAACAAACGATCAGTCCAAGTCAGTACATCAGTTCAAGTCACAGGCAGACTACAAGAAACAGAGTAAAGAAGAGATCGAATTACAGCTGCGAGCGCTTAAGGAGAAGGTTGGAGACAAACAGTTCATTGAGAAATCTTTTGATGCCGTCAATAAAGGGCCGCGTCCACGCGGCCATCCCACAAAGCGAGGAGTTACTGTTGTATCTGATGTCCCAATATTCCCTGATATCTTCACTTGGGGTTTGTCATATAGTAATGTTGTTATTGATAATTTGCCACAAGGAATTACTGTTACTCCTGAGCAGCTAAGCAGTGCTGTAATTGGTGACGTTGGAAGAAAGGGAGGAGACAATAGTAAGAAAATGGAATGTAATCTTCTCGTGCAGCCGGCGAAGGATGATTCGAAACAGGAATCTTCGGAAAGTTCTGATTCTCCGATATATAAGGCTGTTCAAAAGTACAATCTCGATGTCTTTCCTTTGCGAAGTGATGACCAGCCTGATATCAATTACTTATTCTTTTATGATAAGGAGAAGAAAGTTGTTACTTATCATCCCATCCAGTCTCGTGTACAGTTATCGACAGGTCATCTCGTGCGCGGTGTTGCACCAATGAGTATTAGGAAGCGAGAACTAACGAGTGAAGAAAAATTAGAATTAGATGAAAGGGCGGCTGCTATTGATCTCGAACTAAGTTTTTCTCTCCGTAATGGTATTGATGAACACGAAGGTTAATGCGTTATATCGAAAATGTCGCCGATATTCCGTTTTTACAGTTTGAAGGAAAAAGTGTTTATTGGAGGCATAAATCTCATGTTTTGCCCAAAAGCTCGTCGAAGCATTACCAGTTATTAGTGGAGCTGGAATACCCAATTCCTGCAGGCACGTCATGCGCGGGGAGTGAAAATTATCTTGTTCTCGCGGTTGTTTTGTAGGATCAATACTCCGATAAAAAGTTACTTTTAATGTTAAGTAAATACTCAAGGGATGATGTATTTGTACAAAATGAAGTCCTCTAAATAATTTAGTTACAAAATTTGACGCTCGTAGATATTGACAAGAGCTCTATGGGACATCCTTCAGGAAATTGTATTCACAGGACGCGAAAATGTTATCTTCCGAAAGAGAAGCTATAGACATACTTTACAGCGCTTCGTAATCAATATAAAAGATAAATAATTTGAGATGCGACTTTTTACATAAGAATCGCGAAGATATCCACGACTGCGAATAGAACAGCATGATAAAAGATTATACACGTTTAGATGAAATAATCAACTTGGTATTCCTTGCCCCACTCAACTTTAGCCCACGAACGTTCATAGAAGAACATTAATGCGGTCTTGAAAATTGCATCGGAACCTGCAATCTTTGATGCAATTGAAAGATCCTTCGCGATGAACACAGCCATAGTAAGAGTATTGCAAATGGCAAACAATCTCCAAATCAGCGCCTTAGCCAACGAGCGCCCAACCCCATCGATACCCTTATCACGTCCAGCGCTCGACTTATTCATAAGCCTCTCACCAATGAACATAGTAGCAGCCTTGGAAAAGAAGTCCGAACCGACGATCGAAAGCGCCGTCTTAATCGATCCACTGAATCTTAAAGATGTGATAAACGTCACCGAACCCGCAATTACTCTCCACATCATCGACTTAACTGCAGATCGAGCCGTAGTCTCAGAAAAATTCCCGCCTTCAGGTACCTTCCCAAGCGACTGTCCATCCAAATAAGAAGCTTTGTTGGTGCGCAACTTTGCCAATTTGGCATTCGCCTTATTCAATTCTTCCACAACTTTTTGACGATGTTTCTCCATCTTTTCCATTTCCTTATTCAATTGCCGAATGATCGCATCATCCTTCGCCGTATCCTCTGCCAATACGTGAAGAGAGGTTTGCGGCATTCGATTCATGAGTGGCAGTTGTACTGAGGTAAAACGGCTGCTCACCGTAAGTGGTCGTCTCCCCACTGCCGCATTGAATGCAAAGCTTCCTGCAAAGCTTAGTGATGCCAGGATTAAATGGTACACGATAGTTGACGTCTTCATACTTACTTCTGGCGTTAATGTTTGTTGTTTAGAATTTTGTGAATTTTGTCCAATGATAAAATATTTTTTCGTTGTTTTTCTTTCGTCCGTATCCTTCGTCGCACGGTGCGTCGCGTGGTTTTGGATACAATGTGGGTTGCGTGGTTACGTAATCCTGGCGACGATTGGACGGATTCAATGGTCGTAGGGCAACGTTAGAAGCTTTATCGTAAGATTACACGACGAAGATTCGCTCCAAAGTTCGGATATCTGTCGTATTTGATCGTGGATCCTCAAAGCATAAAGATACTTTTGAAGAGTAGAAGTTAATAAAATAAAAGCATACAGTTTAAAAAAAAGATACTTTTTGCGGCCTGTCTTGTAGCAGATGCTTGCTGCTTGCTCGATTCGCCTAATCCATCTTTCATTTCATTGCTATTGCCATTTTGATTTTGATTTTGATGAGCGTGACGTGCACAAGCACGAGCACCTGCCGAAATCCTTAGAATTAATTCGTAAATTCTCATAATATTGCGCTTTTGTTTTCTTGAACTTGTAGAGGTCATTTTCATGTTAACCACCGATATGCATTCCAGCTATATGCATTCTAGTGAACATAGGCGCTACCACTGTCTCCTGCGTACAAAGGTAGCTCAAATTTCTAATTGGCTGGTATGCTATTCCAGCATATTTTTCGTCTCGTTGTCCTTAGAATTATAGGATAAAATGGTATCGAATAACGTATTCATATAAGTTGATAGAATAAATGACAATATCATTTTACTTTAAATAAGAAAAGAAATGCGAGATAAGTGAACAGCATTTGGAATAAATCAAGCAATTCAAGCATTTCAGAATCATTTTGATTAGAAAACAGATTTTTGTTGATGTTTTACCAAATTTGTTAATTGTTAAACAATAAACTTATACATTCACACGTCTTCACGCAAGTTGTTCAAATTTATCTCCTACTTTCGGTGAAATATTTTTATTGACGACTGCGAAGTAGCTATTCCAAGAGTCTCTCCCAAATTCCCATGCCATCTTCGCCCTCGTTTCATCCTCAACGGCTATTGCTTCACGTAACTCGTTTACAGAAAAAGCGACTTCGTTAATATAAAATCGAGCAACCAAAAGCTCTTTCGGCGGTCCAGAATAGTTAGGACTTGTGAGTAACCCTCCTGCCATAAGTAAAGATTTCAGTAGAGAGTCACAAATAGGTGATGGCATTCCAGATGTACTGTCAGCCAAGAATGAATTAGCAAGTGCCCAGTCAATATTGCTCCCCGAATTAAGAATGTCTCCCAGTTTCCCAAAGTCACTTACCCCCAGACGAACATTGAATGCATACTTTGAATATGTAGGAATTCTTTGACTCAATGCAACATACGTACACGAATTGCCAGCGGCGGACTCTGTGCACGTACCCCACGTGTTCCATTTCGGATTATCAAAATCTGCACCAAGTGAATCCAACTTACGGGGAGGTAAAGTACCACTTAAATACCACCAATCTTCTCTAACGATGGCATTTTTATTTCCCTTACGATCCCTACGTTCGTAGGCAAAATCATCGCTGCCTTCATCTGCGTGAACAAGTAAGGGAAAGTTGCATGCAGTCGTTGCGACTGTAGATACGGAAGCAACTTTGTTTAGGAAAGTTCGCCTATTTGTCGTCACCTCCAATCCTTGTGCGCTCAAAAAGACTGCAAAAATCGCCAGCAACACTTTGCTCATAATTTCCAAAATAATTTTATTGTTAATGGGCTGCTCGCACTGACTTCAATTTTGTTTTGACGTTTACGTTATGCATTACCGATACTCCTTTAAATCAACTTCCTTGTTGAAGTGTGTCTTCTTGTTTTTCTTGTGTCGTGTCAAATAATTTGCGTTTGAGTCCCGAAACTAGATTAGCTGTCAAAAGGTCTTGTGGCCTTATGGCTTGCACCAAATGAACATGAACTGTAAAATACCATTCAGAATATGGGAACTCATTGACGCGTATTATATGTTTCGATCATATAACAACTGCTACTACTCCTCTTCCGAACCTGTAACTGATGAAGAGGATGAGTTATAACTACAAAGTAATTTATACCTGGAACAAGAGTAGAAGTTAATAAAATAAAAGCATACAGTTTAAAAAAAATACATCTACATCATCAGCTACCGGTAGGAACTGTGGGCAAAGTGTTCAGTCCAGTTTCGTAAACAAAAATGCCGTCTTTTTTTGTCTAAAATCATCGCATAAAATTGATCTCCTGAATAGACATCTTCTTTCAACTGCGAGATAGAACAATTTCAGTTCTTAACCCAAAGCACATGAAATCAAACGTGCGAAGTTAAGCAGGCTAATTAATCCATCTTACTCAATGGTGGAGATCATTTTTGGTGCAGATTACTACATACTTCCCCTTCTAACATTTTTTCTATACTAAAGAATTTCACAAATGCACACATGCCTGATAAATGGTGTATTTTCGCGCTCCCCTCAACCAATTACGAGTAAATAGGCATTATTTATACCAATTTAAATTATTTAAGCTAATGCAAGTTCCAATAAGTATGACCTTTCGTATTGCCAAACCATGTCTTACTCCTCCTTCCCGAGCTCCATCAAAGAATCATCCACTTGTTGGACAATTTCACTCTTACTGTATTCACCAGCTGTGCCCTCCTTCGTTTCTCTCTCGATCTCGCCCTTGATCCAGAAATAAGTCTTGCGTAGACCATTGGCAATCTTGATGCTTGGTTCCCAACCTAACTTCTCCTTAATGAGAACATTGTTGGAATTTCTTCCACGTACACCCATTGGTCCCTTGATATGGCGAATGGGAAGTTTCTTTTCCTCATAGGACATGGCAATGTTTGCGAATTCAATCATGTTGACCATCTCCGTCGTGCCGAGATTGATCGGAACATCGCAATCAGAATACATGAGCCTCAAGACACCTTCCACGCAATCATCGATGAAAGTGAATGATCGTGTTTGCAAACCATCGCCCCACATCTCGAAATCAACAGTACTTGTGATAGCTTTTCTGCAGAAAGCAGCAGGAGCTTTCTCACGTCCTCCCTTCCATGTTCCACGAGGACCATAGATGTTGTGGAAACGGGCAAGACGAATATTAATGTCAAAATCGCGACCATAAGCTAAGGCCATTTCCTCAGAGTAAAGCTTCTCCAACCCATACATATCCTGGGGTCGGGCCGGCCAAGCATCAGCTTCCACCAAACCAGGATTCTCGGGGTCCTCCTGTTTAGCCTCATTATAGACACAGGCGCTACTGGCATAGAAGAAGTTCTTCACATTATTCCTACGAGCGGCCTCAAGCATATTCATACTAATAGCAGTGTTGTTGAAAGAGAGGACCGACTCATTCGAAACGATAAATCCCATCCCTCCCATATCAGCAGCAAGGTTGTACACATAGGTGCAATCCTTACAGGCCTTGGAGGCGACATCGAGCTTACGTAAATCACCAAGGATAAAGTTATCGCAAAATTCATCCACCTTCATAAACTCATTACGTTTCCAGTCTACAACTGTGACATAATATCCAGCTTCTTTCAATCGTTTGGCAATGTGGCTGCCGATGAAACCAGCTCCTCCACCAACGCATACTTTCGTACCATTGCCTGGTGGGAGGACAAACTCCTTGTGCGTACCATTTGCAGTCATGATTAATTTCTATTAGTTAGTTGTATCGCTTTATGACGATTCAAATATATATTCACAATATGATAATGAAAAATGACATGTGATTCGACATGGAGGGGAAACATGAAACGTCAACGCGCCGCGTGCCAAAACTTCTCTGGATTGATCGTTGATCGGCGGTCGATTCCAATCCCGGCTGTGATGCACCGCGTAGACCGCGTACCGCGTGACCGCGTGTCACAGTTTACAGAAGCGATACGTATACGTGTGTATTGTGTATTCGGTATGTCTCGCAGCAAGATCCGACGTACGAAATTTATAAAAATACACTTTAAAAATATTCGTCCAAACTGCATCACCATTTATATAGCAATTCAATAACATTGGATTCTTGTCTCTCAATTTATCCCTCGTATCTCTCAATTTTTTCCTTAAAAGCACGTACTGATTAATATTCTGAGCTTCTGTCGTAAGCCACTTTTCTTGAGCATATCGCATTGTGCATGCGTGCAAAACTACCGTGAGCACCGCATTCACAATGGCAGTAAAGAAGAACATAAAGTGCACATCGGCAAAAACTTTCTCATGAGTAATGTCAAAATCTAGATAATGTTCATGCAGCAAGAAGACGCCAAGCTCGACGATACCCAAAGTTGCTAACTCACGCCACAAGAAGTTTAACACATGCGCATAAAATTCATCTGTAATTTTATCCAGAAAACTCCGGACTTTTTCCACACCTAATAAGAGCCATAACGTGGTCACGGCAACAGAAAAAACGGTATAATCGATGGATGAATAATAACTGCCGCCACCAGACATAACAAATTACACTCCTTAAGATAACGCTATATATATATATATATATATGTTTTGTTAACCACAAGAAAAGTCTTGAATTGTAGGCGTTGAAGCAGGCCGTTTGTTTATGAACATGTTTGATGATGTCGAGAAAGACGATCCAACAATGAGTAATGTTACGAGTTGTGGTTGTGTTGTGAGGGCCTTTCCCAGCAATCAAAACCACACGAAAACAACACAAAAGTACAAGAGTAGAAGTTAATAAAATAAAAGCATACAGTTTTAAAAAAAAACAGAGTTTTTTTTTAGGACCCGGAAACCATGTTGAAACTCTGTTGCGGTATGTTGTTTTTTTTCAACACTCACAGGATTTCGATTCATATTCCATGAAAGACAACGTCAAACTTGGAGGAACATAATCTTAACGTCTATTTTGAAGTTAGATGAATGACATGCCTGAAATATTTTTTCTCGACATCGACGCAAGTCTACATTCACAACTCACAACACACACAACATGTACAAGAGCAGAAGTTAATAAAATAAAAGCATACAGTTTAAAA
>Ga0209092_10004800_pt1 | contig 11111 bp, 9 predicted proteins | sample FraStrMetagenome_FD_187446 | JGI IMG/M metagenome (GOLD analysis project Ga0209092, IMG submission 187446) | Marine eukaryotic phytoplankton communities from Arctic Ocean - Fram Strait ARC3M Metagenome (SPAdes) (version 2) | ecosystem: Environmental > Aquatic > Marine > Oceanic | place: Fram... | reverse complement strand
TAAGAGGATGAGTTGTAACTAAAAAGTAATTTATACCTGGTACAAGAGTAGAAGTTAATAAAATAAAAGCATACAGAGTTTAAAAAAAAAAAATCCTTCAGTACTTCGAAGTATACATTTGGGAAAAAAGCCAAGAGGCGTCAAACTGACCCTGGAAGTGGCACGCTTTTGATGAATGCTTATGTATGGGATGTGTATGACTGGTCCATCGGGATGGTTTCAAATAATTCAGCTCATGTCCATGAAGACGAAAACGATAATTCTTGATGAGAAGAGGAAAGAGAACGAAAAAATCACTTATATTTTTTGGTTGAAAGTTTGAGCGGATTTAGTGAAGAAGTGGATATTCGTGCATCTGAGGCGGTTTGATGCATTCGGTCGTGGTTGTGGAAATAATGGCGAGTAAGTACCTCTTGATTTTACCACCTACGGTTATGTACGATAGATGAAGGGATTATTCCTTTACCATTATTGGAATGATTCGATTTGCTCTGTGATGGAGCTTCGAGAATCGTCGTTGCTTTCAACATCTACCTCAGAAGATTCCTCGCTGAATGATAGTTCATTACATGATTCTTTAAAAACTTTCAACTTCTCGAGGCACTGAGATTCGGAATAGAATTTGACGATTGCCTCTCTCAACAAATGGTCTTTCTTCCAGTCTCTAAATTATGATATTTTCGTTAGATAAGATTCTTTATGATCGAGATAAACATAGAATACTCACTGATGTTGAAGATAGTTTGCACTAAGTTCATATATTTTATTATCATGGCATTTTACTGCATATTGGATGACATAAGAGGTGAAACCGCTTTGCACTAAACATTTTAACCCTTTCATTTTTGCTTCAGCTGCAAAATATATATTTGATGCCTCCACATACTTTCCTTTCCCTTTCAATGCTTTTGCAAACATAATAAGATATTGTTTATCAGTGGATTCCTGTTGAGAGGGTGTGAGGTTCGTAATCATTTCCTCTGTCGTGAAATCGACATTATTTGTAACACAGATGTCAAGTGCTTTCTCAAATAAGCTAAGTTCACTTGCAAGAAGAACTGCTGCCTTTTCAAACTTATGGATGTTTATCAATTTGTCTACATATTTGGACATGTAATGTGATCGAGCTTTTGGGCTCAACTTTTTCATACTTGTTTCAATAAGGTCGAAAACGTAGTCTTCTATGTTGGTTTTCTCCTCACAATCGAAAAATAGATCTAAAGCAATCTTCAATTTACCGCACTTGTCGAATAGAGTTAAAGCCTTATCTATATCTTTACTTTCCTTAAAATAATATGCGGCGTTATTGATGACTTGTGGAGAGTTGCTTTGCAAAGCAAGACTCATCAAATCAGAATCTAATCCGTAAGCAATAGACAGACGTACAGCATGGTTGAAGGAGCCACATAATTTAAAATATTCAATAGAATCGCATATTTCACCTATTTCTTCAAGATGTCTTGCAAGATAATGAGAGCTCACTCTGCACGAAGTACTTTGAATCAGATTAGCCGCTCTCTCATAATCCTGAAGGCTACATAAGATCCTTACTAAGCTGAGCGTATCCTTTGCTTTTTCATAGAACATCATTGCTTTTTCTAGTTCCCCTGTACTCTCATGATAAGATGCAACCCATTTCAGTATATCTCCTCTTTGAGACGCTTCGGCGTAATCCTCTAACTTTTCGATTTTCTTTAGCTTGTGTAGCATTCTTGGGACTTCCTTCTCAGCAACTTCCGCTAGTTCATAGAATTTGATCGCAGCATCGATATCACCATTACTTTTGAGATACTCGGCGTATTGATATTGAGTTGTTTTCAAGCGCAATCGATCTTTCTTCTGGGCTATTTCCAGTGCATCTGTCCATTTTCCTTGAGCTACGTATAGGTGGACCAACAGGTCGTAACGCCCACATTCTTTATACAACATTGAAGCATCATCTAAGAGACCAAGCTGGACAGCGAGTGTTGCAATTGCTTCATTCATTTCACCATTTTCAATCGAAGCCTTGATTGCAAGCGCTCCTCTAGCATACCCCATTTTTGCTAGACATATTTGAGCAATGTCAATTCTTCTAGCCTTCACACAATTTACTGCTAAATTTTCCCATATGGAAGTATTTCTAATTGATTTAATTGCATCGATGGCATCATCTATTTGTCCATTCGTTTTCAGTTGAGAAAATTTTGTCAAAGTTTCCCTTGTCTCATCATCTTCTTCATGGAATGGAACGAAATCGTTTATCAACTTCTTGGAAACACGTTTGTCAAATGAGATTTCGTGCGATAGTGCGGAACTGCTCGTTATATAGAGAAAAGGGATCGATACGCGCGCGAGCGATCGAAGATGAAAGTCCTCTGCCAAATCAACACAAGTTTGTTCTCGAATTTTCTCATTTCTTATTACAAATAAAGTGGTTATCTTCTTTTTGACTTCCATGTTTTCAAAGAAATATGTGACATCGCATCCTAGAAGAGACGGCTCCTTGACGTCCCACATATGATTATTTATCACATATTTGACGTGCATACTTACATTTTCGTTCAAAAAGTTGTATTGTCTAATATTGCCATCTTTAAAATCCCCTACAAAGATCCCGCTGTTCGAAATTCTCTCGAATGGATTTATTTTTGCTTGAAGGATAAACGAGAACATACTTATGTCAGAATTCAGTCGCACCAATTTACACACACCTGAGCTGTTGCCTCCTTCAAACGAAATTGGATTCCCAATGTATTTGTATTCTCCACAAACAAGTGCCATCAATTTGAATATTTTCTTGTCGGTAGCCACAAGTAAATAATCTCCCAATAAGTCTAAGGCTATCGGTTTTCCTTCCGTCTTCGTGAAACATATTTCTAACTTCTTAGCACCTTGTAAACACGTAAATATAATGCGATTATTATGGATAAAAATTAATGTTTTTTCATGCATGTGCAGACTGCGAGATTGAAAACAAAAATTCGTTCTCAACAACAATCTATTTGCGCTGTAGTCCATATCATAAATAGTGATTTCATTGTCATCGCTTTTTATGGCGAGAACATCCAAACTCATTGTCACGTCAGTAATGTTCTTTCCCAAAACCCGAGATGTAGTTATCGTTTTGGATTCCTCAAAATTATGGATGAGAAATTGACTATCCTCGCATCGAATTGCGCAGGAGTTCAAGGTTGAAAGGGTAACGCATTCCTTCAGCTTCAAAATTGTTACGCACTTATCTGTTCCAACAAGCAAGTCATTATGGTTCCATTCAATCGAGGTCGGTTTGATAATTCGGTTTTCACAAAACTTTATTGAGTCAAATAGAATCCAACTAAAGCTATCCGCTGATGTCAACTCCCTTCGCCAAATGACTAGTATTCCAGAAGAGGTTACTACAGCTAGCAACTTTAGTAAGTCATTGTACTCAAACTCTAAGATTTCTCCTGGGAAATCATTACTTGAACCCAAACACTCCATTTCATCATTCTCCATATCCCATATTCTTATGGTACCTTCTCCTGTCGTTAGGCTTGCAAATAATTGGCTAGATAGTATTTTCAGGTGCGACTCTGTGTTGAGACCATCGAACTTCACTCTATTTGCAATAGACATGGTTTCAAGGGAGAACACGCAGACTATTACTCCATTTGATCCGAATACAGTTGCAAATATCTTCGGTTTGGTAGGATTATTACTAAAAATGAAGTCTTGTACAGTGCAACAGAGATCAACCAAAACTTTTGAAGAGTTTGTTTTGGCACAGCAAGTATATATTTTCCCATCTTTTGAGCAATAAAGAGGGAATGAGTTCTGAATTAGGTCACATGTGTTTGATCTGGCAAAACTTTTAGCGATAATGGAAGAGTTCTTTAACAAAAGGCATGATAAAATGGGAGATTTACAATTGTCTTGAAATAGTAATTCCGGTGCCATCGATCCATCTTTATTCAATAAAATTTCCCAAAAGCTGATGGAGCCATCGATGCTTCCAACCATAACAAGAACATCAGATGATGCCAAGCTACTGATCTCATGCTTATGAATGTCATCGAAAGAGAACAAAGAATGTATTTCAAAAGGACACCTATCCATTTCGCTCGGCCCCTGTTTTACTAGAGCACAAACCGAGACTCTGCCGCTATTATATCCCAACACTACAAAATTACTTGACCAATTCAATATCGTAACTTTAGATGAGAAAGAGCTATCATCTTGATGATACCTTATTGGATTTGACGTATTTTGAGAGTGGAAATGTAAAATTTCAAACCCATCACTTGAATGAACAGCAACAACTGGCGAGGTTGAAATGTGCTTCGGGCATAAGGACGTCGTGAAAATCTCTTTTAAACTTCCGAAATCATATTTGATTATCTGATTCATTTCAAAATCTATGATGGTCGGTTTATTCGAGAATGCTTCATATACGAAGCCAGCATAATGGTTAGGGAATTCCATTTTTGAATTCTGCCGCGGTGGAAACTCGAAGCTCTAGAGGAGTAAACACAAAATTGAATAATGTGCAACTTCGAACAGCTTCAATAACAGTTTCGATATCGATTTGAAAGTTAATTATTTCACAGCCCGATGCTCTCGCTATTTCTCTAAACGTTGCTAACGACGAAAGATCTACTTTATGTATCCACCAATCCAAGTAATAAAATACATCATTGATGAAAAATGAAATGTTCTATCATCGACTTTTCAAATCATATTGAGAACCCTTTTCGTAACAATCAAAAGAAGATGATCTTTTTTTCTCTCTGATTGTAACGAGCAACTTTAAACTCTATCCATCTCCATGCATGTTTTCCTGAACTCCTCGTTGTTTAGGATTATGATAGACATGTTCGTGTTTACTATTGTAAATATCGCCATCAACACCTTTTTTGTTCCCAAAGGTTTCCTGACCCAACCTCATAATTACTTCCTCACATGCTTTCTACTGTCGAATCATCATCCAGTAATTTACCATCAAACCGATCAACCTCCTGTCTCTTCAGTTCATCTTCGAAAACTTATCTTTTTCTTTTGTGAAGAAACACTTTTTATTTTCTTTCATACAATAAACCAATTACAGTTCTGCCATTCGAGCTTCTGCTTCACGCGTTACGAAAATTATGCCTAAAATTCCGAAGGGAAATGTCTCATTGACGAGGAGGAGTCTTCGTTGGTATATGGATATCAAGCACCTTTACAATCGTTGCCTTCGATAATGTTGGATCTGGATGTGGATGTACCTTTTACATTTGTAGCAAGGATTATATCACATTTAAACATATATGTAAAAAGTGTTCGGCACATATTGTGTTTAAAGTCCGATAAAAAAATGAACTCATATTGATATATATATTCCACAAACGGTTTTGTTCGTTCTACTCCTCGACTTTGCACATGCGAATCTTTAAATTTCAAATTCTTTACTTTTTGCTATTTTGATAAGATGACATTTTAGGACCAACAACGAATAAAAGCAGAGTTCTCACATGACCTAATTTCGATTTATGAACCCACGGAACATAACCGGCCTACCGTTGTGATTCAAATAAGTTTCACAATGAAACATAGAAACAAGAGGGCAAATACGAGTAATAACACTTCACAAACGAAAAAATAATGAAACACGTTAGAACGATGCCTCGACGCCCGCCAATCTCCTTTTCATCAGCAACAGCCATGTTTCTACTTACGAATATCATCGGATTCACGGATTACGTAAGGAGCAGTGACGACGACTTTCACAACTCGAAGTCCTTTTTGGAAGAATATAATAGCAAAGATGATGGTGATGGTGTGGAAGCGCTATTGGTTCAAGATCTGCGACGAAAAAGACGACGTCAACGAGTGGTAGATACTGTTACTCCAGATGATCCACAAAATATTCATGTCGACGTGACACCTCTTGTCGATGACTTCCTGCATGTAGATATGCCCGCGGATGATGATGAAAGCGAAACAGAAACTGATTATATGAATGATGATGGTGGTTACAATAGTACAATAATACTTGTCGAGCCACAGGTCGGTCCGGACGGTTTCATTGTGCATCCGGTACATATTTTTGAAAATCCCATCATGAACGGAGGTCTTACACAACATATTGTCGCTTCAGATGGTTTCACTCAAATAATTGTAGACAACCCTCAGGCAAATTTACTGCATGAACCTTTTGTTATTTTTGATACAAAGTTGTTTGAGGATAGAGTTACATCATATGTCCCGGATTTGAGCAAGTTTCGAACAATTGTGACACCAAGTAATGAAAACCGAATTAGACAAAGATATTCATTAAAACATGGAGTTTCTTATTTTAATTCAACAGTTGGGGTCTATCCTGATTCTAATGGCGATGAAGCTGAAATTCCAGTCATAGTTCTAGCGGAATATGACGATTATGAAAGTATTCGAATCAACTTTAACACAGACCAATTAAGTGCAAACTTATTATGTCAAAATTTCGAATCCGAGTGCAACGGGATTCGAGATAATATTACACAACAAGTGATGGATATTTGGCTTGATAAATTATCTGTCGTTCCGGTGGATGGCAACCTCATTTTGACCGAGTCCAGTTGTGGTGAATATATCATTATACCCGACGAGCATATTCAAGAAGGTGTTCCGAATACTGATCTGATCGTTTATGTCACGGGCATTGAGTGTAACGAAGATAATAAGATATATGGATTTGGATCTCCATGCGCATTTGATCAAGATAATCGTCCTATTGCAGGTGAGAATACAATTCCTGCTCGTTTGTTTGCAATGACATTGAACCAAATAGGATATTAATCTTCAAATCTATGTATTTTTCACAGCGTCTCTGGTTATTTGTCTTGATGACTTAAGAGATGAAATTGAAGCTAACAACCCAAATGCAGGTGGTATCGACCTCATATATCCGTATACTACATATGTAGTAGCGCACGAAATGGGTCATATATTTGGAATGTTAGTAGAACTTTTTGAATTTTTTATCGAACCTAGGAAAGGAACACCATGGGGAGCTAAAAATGTTTCTGTGACGTGTAAGAACGGAACTAATACAATTGTCCGCTTGCCAAATAATGTAGAGGTGGGTGTCAATGAGGATGGAATATCGTATTACAAAGTTGTTACATATACACTAGGACAGGTTGCTCGCAATTATTTCGACTGCAACACCATGGATGGTGTTCGCCTCACGTATTCAGATGACTTGTGTTTTACAGATTCTAATTGGCATCCGGTGAGTATCTATTTATACGGAAAAAATTACTCAAACTTTTCGACACTGATCATTGTACATTTTTCGCAACACAAATTAAAAAGAGAGTGGTCCGAGACGATGTAATGAGCCCTACATTGCCTGAAGTTGATATCTTAACTCATGTCACTCCGTTCACACTTGGACTGCTTGACGATACTGGCTGGTATTTAGCAAACTTTGAAAAAGCTGATATATCAGTCTTCGGCTATGGAGCAGGATGTGATTTTGTCGACAAGGCATGTATTGTGAACGGTAGCATTCCTAGTTACTCACAAAACACATTCTGTAACGAACCAATACCGTTCATATTTCGAGAGGGATTTATCAACCCTGACCCAGACGTATCGAAAAATACTTGCGATGTTAGTTATAAGAGCAAGTCTATGTGCGATCTTATGGATTACACTGATGAGTTTGCGCCGGCATTTTATACCAATGCTACTTTTCCACCAGAAGAATTTCAATATTTTCCGGACGAGGTGAGTTAGTTTAATGATTTGAAGTTGTCTTATTTCCAAAAAAATTCTCAGGTCTCCAATTTGGCAGAACTTGGCTGCTTTTTATAATACCGAGGCCGACTTTTGCCCGATGGCTCAGAAAACGAATCAAGTCTATTGCGAAGACAAGTTTCAAGAAGCAGATTTTCCCTACGACACATATAGCGAAGGGAGTCGGTGTTTCAATACAGATCAGACAAGGTCTGTTTGTCTAAATGCGTTTTGCAATTCAACAACCCGGAAAATACAAGGGTCTCTTCGAGATATCGACGCTAACTTTACCTGCGAATATGATGGACAACTAATTTTTGTAGATGCTGTACAACTTCAATTTAACTTTGCATGCCCTCCTCTCAAGCACTTTTGTCCTGAGTAAGTTTACTATATTACTAGATAAAATTGTTTCCTACATTGTTTTTGCAGCTCACCAGTGTGATATTATCAAGACTCAATTGTCCAGGAAGTTGCTCTGGTCGTGGGATTTGTAATGCGACCACTCAGCTTTGCGTATGCGATCCTGGCGATTTAACGTCCGGATGTTATTTAAGCGCAAGACTCTTTGGCGCGACGGATGCTCCATCACTTATTCCATCGACCACCCCATCTTCTTCTCCATCGAATCTCCCTTCAATGACTCCCACCTCCTCTCCAACTAGTCTTCCTTCAACCATACCAAGTTCTCTTCCTTCGACTGTTCCGACGACTTTTCCGACGACATTTCCATCATCAATGCCATCGTCAAAGCCATCTCTGTTACCAACTACAATACCAACCTTAACACCGTCTCTTACTCCGAGTTCATCACCAAGCCTTACACCTTCCTCGACACCAAGTCTCGCACCATCTACGATGCCCACCCTCTTGCCTTCTGTATACCCAACAGGTTTACCATCATGTGCCCCATCAATATATCCTACAATGAGTTTAACATACGCTTCCAAAACTTCGAAAAGTAAAAAGAAAACTAGTCACAAAACTTCAAAAAGTAATAAATCGAAAAAATTCAAATCCAGCAAAAGTAATTATAGTAAACACAGTCAACACGACGATACTGACGATTTTGACATTTTTGCTTTAAGTGAAGGTTTTGATTTCTGGCCAAATAAATGTTTACCTCCCGAGCCTTCTGCGATTCCATCTTTATCGCACAAACCTTCTACTTCGAGTCTTCCGTCAGTATCACCTACAGTATCTCTGAAGCCTTCAGTTTCCGCAAATCCAACATCGACTCCTTCGTCTGCTCCATCGGAGGAGCCTTCCTTGTCAATGGCGCCGTCATATGTACCATCGATCTCAAAACAGCCCACGACATATCCAACCTTGATCCCATCAAGAACACCCTCTCTCAATCCGACATTGACGCCAACATCATCTTTCGTTCCGACGAAAATTCCATCTGTTTATCCAACAATCTCACCGTCAAGGATGCCTTCTCCATATCCAACTAACCATCCAACTCTTTCTTCGGCACCTTCCATTTCCAAACTGTCATCTACAGGTCCTACATCCCAGCTAATTAGAACATCATCTCTTTTTTCAACAACGATACCAACTCTAGGCTCGGGCTCCTCATCTTCAGTAAAACCAAGTGAGTCTCCAGTTTCATCCTCTTTGCCACCTTAGGCAATTACTAAACATTCGTCAACAAAATGCTCTCGGTCTAGTATTGTATTCGTACTAATGTTACGAGCCCTTCGTCGGACTTTCTACGACTTCAGTCCCAAACCACTTCAGAGTTAGCTTTATGTTTATGCAAACCTTTAGAATAGCTTTTTGCTTTAATGAAAGTTGCTGTGGGAGAATTATCCGAAAAGCTTTGTCATGTTCATGTTCTTTACTTCCATGAGTTGTACAGCTGTATTGATACTTGTATTTCATTGCAACGCAATCTACAGCACAACGGCGATCACGACTTTTTCGGGCGTCAAAAAGTGTAATACAGAATAAAACGATCCACAAATAATTGGAGGTTGACGCATTGAACTCGGCTAAAAATCGCGGAATGAACAAGGTTGCGGAATTAATCGATGTTCTAGTGTATCTTCTTTTGTCTCTCTCCCATATTTTAAAATTTTCCTGACACTAGTCATACCTAGAGTTTTTCGCCTATCTAGGTGATTAATGAAGATGTATGCCCCATTATAACCCTTCGGTGGCTTCCTACAATTTAGGAATTATTGTGGAGTCCTCCATCTCCATGGTGTTCTTTTTTATTTCTATTTTACACGGGTACCCCGGTACTTAATATTAATAACATCTACTCTGGTAACAGTTATAGATCGCATAGTTTAGATCTCGTCCTAAGTACCTCGTTCTTTGTTCAGGAACCCAGGTTACGGGTAAATGGTTAATGGGATCCCATGGCCGTATTTAGATATTTATCGTTTGGCAAAATTGATCTTTATTGAGGTTTTAAGTCGTTGTAGTAACAGTGTATACTATTATTACATTGCTAAAATAAGATTTGCTAGTGACGTTTTTTGCCTTATTTCTTCGAGCAAAATGTCGCGGAATTACAATGCCTGTTGTGAGGTTTATACGTGCAACAGAAGCATAGTCTTGTAGCCTGGTATTGCGACTAATGGCAAGGAAACACTATATATCCCCTCTACGAATAAGCATGATTAGGAACGGGATACTCTCGCCTCTCGCTAGATTAAAGATCTGGTATATCTTCAAAGAAGGGCATCAATAGATCTTCTAATGATGTGAGAAATATCACCCACGATGTTTCGTCTACGCATGTTCACCAGTAGCGGGCTCATAAAATCTGAAAACTTCTCAACATTTAGCGCAAAATTTAGAAAAGAAACATAGAATCGGCACATGATTGATGAGAGATGAGAGATGAGTGATGAGTGAGTGCATCGTATTCAAAGGAACCCAACTGCGACCGAATTGAGAGCACGACGATCTATGCGAGGATCCAAAGCTAGCATGCCCCATGCCCCACGGCTTAACTCTTTTAGCACTGAAAAGTTTTATGTCCTATATATAGGACATAAGACTGAAATACGTATAAATGTACGTGAATTCATTAGTCAAAACGAGCAGGTCGATCTCTTGATTGTTTGATAATTCCGCCATTTTTTGAGATATGAAGACAATTTTTTCACGAGTGTGATCACAATAAAAAGGTGAACCAAAGCGCGCCCAAAAATAATGCGTTAAGTAATTTGAATATTGATTTAAATTACTTAAAAGTCAAGGCAAATTCCTTATGTCCTATATATAGGACTTAAGGAATTACTTATTGCGATGTATGACGTAATCTCCGTTACAGCCAATCAAAATGGGCTAAAATTTTGATTAGCCAATCAAAACACGTTTCTTATGTCCTATATATAGGACATAACTTTTCAGGTCTAAAAGAGTTAAGG
>Ga0209092_10004799_pt1 | contig 11113 bp, 13 predicted proteins | sample FraStrMetagenome_FD_187446 | JGI IMG/M metagenome (GOLD analysis project Ga0209092, IMG submission 187446) | Marine eukaryotic phytoplankton communities from Arctic Ocean - Fram Strait ARC3M Metagenome (SPAdes) (version 2) | ecosystem: Environmental > Aquatic > Marine > Oceanic | place: Fram... | reverse complement strand
CACTTGGTTCCACTGGCTCTTTGAACACTGGATCTTCACGTTCCGTTACCAGGTGTGCTATATCGGCACCATTATCCTTGTTCTGTACGAAATAGTTGGAGATTTTATCCTTGAACTCCTCGAAATCTAGTTTCGTACCTCCTTCACCGGTTGTTTTCAAGGTCTTCAGACCTTTGATTGACGCCTTTCCACTCTCGTCGTCGCTCGTGTTCTTTACTCCAAAGACTCTTCTTCGATCTTGTTCAGGTTGTAATACTTCCTTACTACCTTTCCTCGTTTTGTCTTTACCGTGATGTATTCCTCTCCTATTCTGCAAACTTTTCCAGCCTTAGTTGACCGTTTCTTGGATTTTTGATTCTTACACTATCTCCAATTTGTAGTTTGCTTTTGTTTTTCTTTTTCTCTGTTTTCTTTGTCTCGTCTCCTTTGATGATTTTCTCCAGTTTCTTTATTTCTAGAGTCAATTCTTCTACTTTCGTTGTGAGCTCCTCGATCTTCTCTTCTGTTTTATCTCTCATATATGGTGTGGATATAGCAAGAAAAATTTCCTTTGTTTGTTTCTTTTCTGTGTTGTGTGTGTATTTAAATTGTTTTATGTTAGTAATCCAAAATCGACCGGACTATCTAAACTCGGAGTTTATGATGTGGTAAGTCTGTGTAGATGTATAATGGACTAGAACCTAGAAGATACTTGTAAAGTATGTTATAGTTAGGATAAAACAATTTAGTGAGACTTGTTCTTGATACTCTCAAACATTGTTTCTTTCTTAACGATATCTGCCCACGTAACTCCTTTATTCTGTGGTTCAGATTTATCCATGTTCTTCGCCTCGTCTACGTGACGTTGATGCATGTCATTTAGCTCCTCACAATGACCTCCTGCATTATCTTTACTAACAAAATCAACTTATCAGGCAAAATTGCAATTTATCGACCCTCACGCAACATCCATCCACTCGAAGCCATTTTCAATTCCAAACAACCATCGCCATCATTTCAAAAAATTATCACGGACTTGGTCAACAATAATGTCCTTCGTAAAATTATTTCCTCAAGAAGGGTTTTTCCTTCCTTTCTCATTCCGAAGAAAAACGGTAATTTTCGCCTCGTCAACGACTTTCGACAAATCAACAAATTACTCGCCGACGCTCCTTATCCGCTACCTCAAATCAGAGGCGTTCTTCGCCGACGTTCATCGTTCAGGTATGTTTCGGTCATCGATATTATATCACAATTTTATCACTTCAATCTTGATCCGCCATCGCGTCAATTATGCGTAATAATTACACCTTTCGGCCTTTATCAGTATCTACGTCTTCCTATGGGAATCAAAATTTCACCTTCCTTCGCTCAGTCAGTAATGGACTCGCTCTTCGGTCTTGACGGGAACGTTGAGGTCTTCATGGACGACATAGTTATTTACACCAACGGCTCCTTCGAGCTGCATTTAGAAGATCTCCACAAAGTACTAATTGTTTTATCCCACGAAAATCTCCTCGTCAATAAGTCTACATGCACCTTTGCGACGGCAGAGGTGGAATATCTTGGCCACGAAATTACTACCCAGGGAATAAAGCCCCAAATTCGGAAAATATCGACAATTTTAAATTTAGAAGAGCCTACAACTGTAAAACAACTTCGAAGCTTTATTGGACTAATCAATTATTATCGAGATTTCATCCCACGACGCAGTCAAGTTCTCGCTCCGCTTACAAATCTGACAAGTCCGAAAATTCCATTTCAATGGTCGAAATCATGTCGTGCTGCTTTCAAAAACCTTCAATTAGCACTTGCAAAGTCTACACTCCTTGCCTAATCGAATCCTCGGTTACCCTTTATCATCGAACCTGACGCAAGCGACTACCAGATAGGAAGTATTGTCATCCAACATACTTCCATATCCTCAGTGAACAACATCATTAAAATCTTTCTCACTTCTTCAGCTCCTACAGCTCCTTGTGGCTTCCGCCCGATCGCTTTTTTAGCAAAAAATTGTCTTCCGCGCAACGCGATTATACTACCAAGGAAAAAGAGTTGCTCAGCATAATCGAAACTCTCGTGGAATACCGAACAATCCTGTATGAAAATAAAGTACTGGTTTTTACAGACCACAGAAATGTTACTTTCAACTGCCTTTCCTCCCAACGCGCACTTCGTTGGCACCTTCTCGCTGAAGAGTTCAATATCACTCTCATCTTTCGACCAGGTGCATCCAACCTAGTAGCTGACGCCATCTCCCGCCTACCTCTGCAGAATGCTGAAGACCCTAATGCAATCAAAACACTAGAAGCGAAATTTTATGATTCTTATGTTAACCTACCTATTCAGTCCATCATCAACTTAAATTTTCCGCTTCAATTCCATACCATACAACAACACCAACAGAAAGATTCATCACTAAAACAGCTTCAAACCTCATCGCCTTCCAAATTTAAATTATTTTCCATCAACAATACCCAACTCCTACACTATCGACGAAACGAATACGACCAGTGGAAGATTTGTCTACCAAATTCCCTCATTCCAATAACCATTGAGTACTATCATCGTCTACTTCATCATCCAGGCGCAACGAGATTATACGAATCCATCGCAAACCATTTCTATTTCACATCAATTCGAAATACCATCAACGTATTCAAAAAAAGTTGTGAAATTTGTCAACGCGTAAAAGGACCCTTCCCTCGCCTCGGGCACCTTCCTGTTAAAAAAGGAGAAATGAATCCTTGGGAGGAAGTACAAATAGATCTTGTTGGTCCTTGGACCTTTCAACTCCCGCCGAAGTGGTCTGTTTCAGTTTCAGTACTTACCTGCATCGATCCTTTTTCTGCCTCTGCGATGCATGCCGCCTTGAAAATAAATCCTCCCTTCATGTTTCGAATAAATTCTATTCCCTATGGTTGTTACGATATCCACGCCCTCTCCGATGCATCCACGACAACGGCACAGAATTCACTGCGCCTCCGTTTCAACATTTACTGCAGCACTACGGAATTCAAAACGTAACAACAACCGTCAAAAACCTCCAGGCAAACTCTGTTATTGAACGGATGCATCTTTCCTTGGGTCAACTCCTTCGCTCCATCCTCGCTGAAGCCAAGATATCAAACAATGACCAGCACTCAAACTTCTTGCATTCGTTTATTGATTCTGCCCTGTCCTCTTCCATCTATGATATCAACTCGTCAATCAACACAACAACGAAAGTTTCACCCGGCGTTTTCGTCTACCAGCGCGACATGGTTCTAACAATCACTTGCGTAACCAATTATGAAATAATCCTTAAGAAAAAGCAGCTTCGTATCCAACAAAACAACTTCCTATAAAACAAACGTCGCCGCCCCTTCACATATACGCCAAATATGGAAATCATGTTAGACGATCCGACAGGTGTAAAACTCAATGCCAAGTGCAAAGGCCCCTTCACCGTCTCAAAGGTCCATTCCAACGGCACCGTCACCATCTGCCTCAAACTAAATGATTTTCAACGCGTTAACATTCGTCGTATCAAGCCTTATTACCGCAAATAATCGCACATTCATTTCCTTCCTCCTACAAAAAAACAAAAACAAAATATTTTTTTAGCACGCACACACACGAAAGCACAGCACACATCTCGACGCAACTAGTGGTGCCTTCGACATATGAACAACAAACAACATTTACATCACAAAAAAATCAATAAAAATTCTTATATGCTTCAATTATAAACAACGACAATCAGTAATTATCATGCTTACGTTTCAAACAAATTCTGAATAATTCGTACAGCAAATTATGGGGAGTAGCATGCAGTAAGCACACTGCATGATATACTAGATTAGCCTATAACGGCTATCTTGATCTTGAGGTTATCTTCTGCAAATGAGTCAAAAGATCAATCCTAGTTTACATTTTAATCTTATAATTATCATCTTGCATTTTCCTTCATCACTTTTAATTTCTCGCAATATTCCTTCTTGGTCGAGTACTGCACTCCATTGGCCGTTGAAGTTGGAAGTGGAGTGTTTCACTTTGCGAACCCGTTATTTTCAGCCAATCATATCTTCGGAAAATGACACCGGCTATTTTTACGCCATCTCGACATCTCAGCTCTCGTTTCTGAAATTCGTAAGTGCGAATTTCAATACGAATTCTAATTTCTGTGGCTTTTTTCGTCAGTTCCTCCACCGATGATTATGAGGTATCGATTCCATACTCGTATTACATCATTGTTTTCTGTCGCGTTAATGTTGCTCTCACGTTTGCCTCATCGCCGACATTACATTTTCATCACCACTGCTTGTTACTTTTCACGCGTCTTGTCTCAAACATCTTCTTTCGAAAGCAGCACTGTTAGGAGGATGTCCACAGCAGTCCCCAATCACAACAACAATGGCGGCGAGATTTGGAAGGATGGATATCCCGAATTTGCCTCGCTCTCTCATCCCGGGTATAACCTCAGTCCAGATGAAGACACGCAGTTAGGAGGTTGGTTAGCACACCGCATTGAGGGGGCAGAAGAAAGTAATTGTTGGGTGAAAGCAGTTTCTCCTATGTTAACTCGGTTTGAAATTAACAAGTTTGGTCTTGATCGAAAGCCTCGAATTTTGATATTGTACGGATCGCTTCGACCGACTTCGTTCAGTCGGAAACTTGCTTACGAATTTGCTAGGTTGTTAGAAGAGCTTGGATGCGACGTCCGAACGTACAATCCTCGTGGGTTGTCAGTGCGTGACTTGGCGCTAGAAAATGAATTGAAGGTGCAGGAGATAAGGGCTCTTAGTCTTTGGTCGGATGGACATGTTTGGGTATCGCCTGAAATGCATGGTAAGAGAAATGCTTCAAACAGCTGATCGAAACTGTTTGTACGTGTCGAGATCACTTTATATGTTCTGTTTGAGAATATGGTCGGCAGATTTGGGAAAGACTCATCCCTTCGTCGTTTTCGTTTTAGGTCAAATTACAGGAACTTTTAAAAATCAGGTAGATTGGGTGAGTGATCTTCTTCACCTTGTTCAACATAACAAATATAATTAACGCTTTCCTTTGGTTAATGAAGCTTCCGCTCAATACCGGAAGTGTACGTCCTACACAAGGGCGGACAGCATTAGTTGCACAGGTCAATGGTGGTAGTCAAAGTTTCAATGCCGTGAATACGTTGAGACAATTGGCGAGGTGGATGCGAATGCCATGTTGCACGAACCAAAGTAGTGTTGCGAAAGCATGGAAGGTAAGATTTAAAGTCGAGTTTATTCAAATATTTTGTCATTTATTGTCTGATCAAGAGACGATTCGAAGGAATTTGATGATGACGGTAGGATGAAGGATTCTTCTTTTCGTGAAAGAGTTATTGATTGTGCAGAAGAGTTTGCCAAGTTTACCATCGCGATGGTCCCCATTGCCGATGATCTTGTGGATCGATACAGCGAACGTAAAGAAAAGGAGGAGAAAGGAAGACTATTGTCGCAAGCTGAAAAGGAAAAGACTAAGACTGTCGAGGAGTCTCGAAAGGGTTGAAGGTTAATGATACTTTTTCATCGCTTTAGAATTATCATCCTAAATGTTTTGTTGTGAAATTCGTTATATTCATTGGTCGATTTTATTCATCAAACTCTTTTGACGGTAAATTGACAAGATTTTACCTTGACATTGGTGCAAAGTAAAGTTAGCTGAAGAAATGATATCTTTGTAGGAAACTAGCATTGTTATCTAACCGGACGGTTCTTTTCTCTTCACTCGATCGGCATCTGTTGGTTGTTGCATTTCCATCAAAGTCTAAGATGAAACAGGATGGATTTTCCGGGTCTGTCCAATTTGCAAGCATCGGTATGGCTATTCATTATTCGGTCTGATCAACTTACCAAATCGTTCAGCAAGGAGAACGAGACATAGTCAGCAAAACAAAGGATCGCGCCTAATAAACACAATCATACAACACTATCTTCACCCAACAAAAATTAAGCCGAAAACACCATGAAAATATGAGACATAATTCCACAAAGGGTTCAATATTTTGTTTGTAAACTGCCAATTCTTGTTCACTGGTCACCCGAAAGGCGATCAGCGCGTCTTCAAGCTCAATACTTAAAAAATCTGTTTTCAACATTTGAAAAGGATAAAGAAACTATTAAGAGGTTACCTCTCTCAATTATTTCTTTCGTTCCTTTTGATGCAGGAGAACATAGAAAAGAATTTTTCGTAATTTTTGTCACCAAACTTATCGTAGGGCAAAAATCTTTTTGATCGCACCTTATTGGCCGACACGCTATCGATGAACTCTTGGTCCTAGGCGGAGAAACATAGGACATGTTTTTTCGGGTTTGCATTTACATTACTTTCGCCAAAACCTCGGACGTTGTTGAACTGTGGGGTGTAGAAAAGCAATTGCTCGTAACTCTAGACTCTCTCTAGTAAGAGAGAAAGAAGAAGAAGATTGAAGATTCGATATTCGAGTGTGGTGTAGCCAGTGTAGCTGTAGCCAGTGTAGCTGTAGCCTTGTGTTTTTGAAAAACACACGTCGCAACCGAAGCGCAACAAGCAACAAGGTTTCCGGGTTCCTGAAAATTCCATGTTTTTTCAATAACCGGTCCTGGTCCTGGGTTTTGTGCGTCCTTTTGACTAATTTTGATATCGATACATGTACGCTCGTATCTCGTATGTGAAATGATTTCTCTATCGTATAAATGTACCCTGTTCACTTTTTAGAAAAATGGACACAAACAGGTGACCACCATGAGCTACGATCCCTATAGAGAGCACCCTCACGACATTGGCCAAAATGTACACTACGTATACGCAAATAAAAATGCGCAGCATGCATCCTACATCACCCAAAGACAGACTCAGCAACAGCACTCTTTTTACAATGAATATCCTGGGGCAGCTTCATCAATAGCTAACTTAACATTTGACGGTTTGTCTAATTCGCGCAAGTCAAAGTCTCCTCCGTTGGACCCAGAGTTAGAAGCACTTGTAAAATTGCTTAAGGAAGGATCGGATGCCATTATTTATCGATACCTTCCCTGCACGGAATTACTTGTTCAGTGTCAGCAGGATCTCAGGGCGGGGCTCGAAACATTCAATCATCGAGCAGGAGGCAGGAGTTGTAAGCGAGGGTATGACAAGAGTTCTGTGGAATTTTATAGCACATATATTCATCCTCTTCCAACTAACTTTCAACACAAGAACGCAAGTCGCATACCTGAACAATACTTAAGTGCAGCTGTGTCAGATCTTGTGAAATTGTGTCAAGATGCTGAACCGAAGTCTCGTGGGACGCAATGCTCGGCCGTGAAGGATGCTTTCTTGGGTGGCATGAAAGAAGGTGAAAGTTGGGGTTTACGTAGGTGGATGAGTAAACATGGTGGGGCATTGAAAGCATGTAATGATTTGGAAGATGTCCTTCAGAAGGTTCAAAAGATGGATAGGTAAGTGTTTATGTTTGTAATTACTGAATGTAGTGGAGAGTTTCACTTTCCAAATCGCACTTGTTATGTATATACTCATCATATGGATGACAATAAATATGTTTACGTCTACAGAGACTCACCGCGAACTGTGCGTTTGGGTAAAATTGTTCGTAAAATAACCACGTACGCATTAAAGCGTCTTCATGAGGATATTCCAAAAGCTTATCAGGAAGTTTCATCAGCGCATCCGTATCTTCCGTTCTTTCATCGACTTGAATCCGTTTTACAGGGGTTATCGTGGTTTGATCCCGAGGACGATGATGTGATATGTTTGGACAGCGATGAGATTGAAAAAGAGAAGCTAAAGCAAATGGAACGAAAGAAAAGTAGCGCTGAACGAATGTTACACAGCAATTCAGGGCAGGACGTTCATCACGTATATCAACCGTCAGCGGCGGAGGATATTGTTAACATTGATGATGAGGATGATAGCAACAATACTCCAATATCCACATCGACATCCACCAATACTAAAACTTCCAAACTTACGAAGACGGAAGGGAGTACAACTGCATTTGCTTGCACCAAAGAACAAAATGTGAATGTTGCTCATACCGGTCAATGGTCTTGTTCCATCTGCACATTTGTGAATGAGCAAGAAACGGATCGATGTGTCATATGTGATAAGGAGAGAACTTTTAGCAATGGCAACGATGTGTCTTCTGCTTCTAAAATAAATGGGAACACAATTAATGGAACCCTGAAGACCGAGAATGGCAAATATTCGGATGATAATAATGGTCTCCGCCTGGAAAGGGCTCGAAAAACATCGGAAGATTTCGTAAGTCGAATAGAAGTATTGGATTTTGGAGATCGATCTAGCAGTGTATCGTATTGGGATCAGTCGTGGGAAGTTGTTATGAACTTAGTATGTCGAACTATTCGCGCCCAGTACAGTTCTTGGATTCTTGAGTTTGATGAGAATCAGGTAAATGTTGTGAGGCATCCCTTGTGTCTTCGGGATATTGTTGACGCTTTGACCAACATCCGGGGGCATGGTAGATTGGCTCGAACGAAACTTAATTGGAGTGTATACAATATGGAGCAGCTACTTGAGGCTGTCGATCTTGTCATGATCAATGCGTTGGTAACTAACGGCCCCGCGAAAACAAATTTATATAACGATGTTCGCCATATACGGCAATATTTTTGGCAGTATTTGAGAGATCACGCCAAAAAACGTGACGGCGTTGGTAACATCTTACCGACCAAGCGTAGTGAAAGGAGTAAGTTTGTACTTCTCTGCAAATAATAATATACGGAAAAAGTATTAATTAGGGTTGATTCTCTCGACTGAATGGAGTATTATTCCAACATTTATGATAATTCTTAATCCAGCTTATACGAAGTGACTAGCATCGGGATTTCGGTTATTTTGAGAGTGTCAAAACACTTAAAAGGAACTCAAATTCTACGTGATTCAGCATTCATTCTATAGACATTTGGATTTTTTTGAAGAGCTTGGTCCGTAGTAATCATCACTTTGGCAAGATGATCTTACGAAACCAGATATAGCTGTACCACCCCGCTTGAAGGATAGAACATTTTCATAGTTTTTGTAGTATTTGCTTTGTTGTGCGAGCTCCTCGTGCTCCTTAGTGACATGTCTATTCTCTCTTCGAAACTGTTGCATCAATGAGTTTGCGAAGTCTCTATCTTTATATGTTACGAGAGTATATGCCGTTCCTTGTTGGTGTTTTCCGCCTTCATTGCCAGAAGACACCCTCAGACGTCCAGCTCTGCCAACGCGATGTGTATGAGCATCCAATGACTTCGCCGTGTCGTAATTTAAAACAGTTTTTACATTGGGAATGTCCAATCCTCGCGCAGCAACGTCTGTCGCACATAGCGCTACGATGTCGCCCTTTTTGAAAAGAGATAGAACCTTAATGCGTTCGTGTTGTGATTTGTCTCCATGGATCGCTCCTATTCGATTTTTCATATCTGGGAGGTTACCAAGCATTGTGGCTAGATCTTCGGCTTCAGCCCTTGTAGCCACGAAAATAATAATGCGTCCAACTTCAACAAACACAGGCATCATTGCGCATATGAAATCTCTCTTTGCTTCCGAGTTCCTCAATACCATAACGTGTTGGTCTACGTGTTCTGACGAAGCCCCAGCTTTTCCCACATCTATCCGCATATAATTTATGTTTAACCAAAATTCCGCCAAACTAGACACTCTATTTTTGAAAGTCGCCGAAAACAAAAATGTCTGTCTTTCCGGTCGAATATTCTTTAATACTGAAAGCACTTGACGCTCAAAACCCATTTCCAGCATTTTATCGGCTTCGTCAAGGACAACTAATGTGCATCGAGTTAAATTGGTTGCCTTGCTTTTGATCATATCAATTACTCTACCAGGGGTACCGATGATACACTCAGCTCCCCGTTTAAGCTCCTTAGACATCTCATATCTGCCCATTCCTCCAAAAAGTGCAATGGCGTGTCCACCAACAGCGCCAAGCATCCTCTTCGCGTGAGAAAACGTTTGAAGAGCAAGCTCACGAGTGGGCGATAAAACTACACAAATGGGTCCATCTTTGCCTGCTTTGATTTCGCGTTGGTTGCAGCAATGAACAACCATTGGTAATACAAATGCCAAGGTTTTTCCAGATCCAGTGCTCGCAATACCAATCAAATCTTGTCCAGATAAAGCAATTGGCAAGCATTGTGCCTGAATAGGTGTTGGAGTGATATATCCACACTTCTGAATCTCTGATAATAGTTCCACTGGAAAAACTCCTTCTAAATCGTCGAATTTCGTGATTGGGTCTGGTATTATATATTTACCGTTCGCCGATGACGAAATAGTAACAGAATGCGTCGATCTCCAAGACTGACCATCATGGGATGAGACGGCTTTCGTAGAATAAAAGTCCTTGGAGAACGGTTCATATTTCACCAAACTATGATCTATGACCGAGAGTAAGTGCGGACCATCATTTTTGGCATCTCGTTCATCAGATTCATCTTCTAAGCGATGTTGTTGATTCGCGGCATACGTCTGAAAATCTTCTTGAGAGTCATCGTCCATATCAAACCTTTGTACTTTTGAATTGTTCCTGTTGTTATTGTTGTTGACGTATGCCTTCTTCTGTGTACATTCAGTTTCATTCAGAGATACCATATAAGCATCCAGTGGATCTTCTTCTTCTTCCTCCTCCTCTTCCTCCTCCTTCTTCTCATGATTATTGCAATCATAGTCATTATCATCATTATGAGTATGAATCACAGCTTCTCCATTGCCTGGCGCTAGTGTAGGGAGTTTGAGGGCATCCATCGATGTACCAGCAGCAGAAAAATCATCAAAGCATTGCAACGGTGCCTTTCTTTTGTGTTTCTTATCATCATCGCTGTCGCTGTCGTCAAAGATACCCATTGTATATTTCAATGTTTACCGGTACCGGTATGCTTACAAAAAAATTGTTATTTCAGAGAAGAGGGTAGACTCTTATTAACCATTTCCTGGCGAAGCTGCACACACAGATTGGTTAATTTTTTTTTAACCCTTTCCTGCCGCAGTACCTATTTGGTACCTATTTTCCGAAATTTTATAACTTTACTTCCAGAAACTTAATTTTAACCATTCCAAATACCCCATACTCCTTATCATAGTGTTTTTGATGTATGTGTAAATTTTTAATGAAGATGATTAGGTG
>Ga0209092_10004797_pt1 | contig 11114 bp, 3 predicted proteins | sample FraStrMetagenome_FD_187446 | JGI IMG/M metagenome (GOLD analysis project Ga0209092, IMG submission 187446) | Marine eukaryotic phytoplankton communities from Arctic Ocean - Fram Strait ARC3M Metagenome (SPAdes) (version 2) | ecosystem: Environmental > Aquatic > Marine > Oceanic | place: Fram... | reverse complement strand
TCCAGAAGAGTTGTCTAGACGTATTCTACCGAAGTCGGTATTAACAAAAATCAAATCACCTGTAGCAGTAGTGTTCGCAATAAACGAACTCGTGTTTCCGCACCAAGCGTTTGAGGCAAGGTACAAATGATCATTGTTGGCACCAGTTGTGGTGGGGTAATTTTTAAACGCATCAATTTTAACAGTGACGCTACCAGAACCTGATGCTACGATTTTACGAACTGTTCCTGTCGCATAACCAGAATCAGCAATTTCACCAGCGATGGCAGCTGTTCTTGATCTTAGGTGGTCGCCTACAGAAATTGTTTGGTTGTTAGCAAAAGTGAGTATAGACTCTCCCCTGATAGATTCGTCCATCTGGAAACCAGTAGAAGAAGTTGATCCACCTGTAGGCGTGATATCAGAAATATTCAGGAAGTCTAGATCTTTATTTTCAAAGACAAACGAGCAATCCGTTCCACCCAGATCAGTCTTTGTGGAGAACTTCTTATAGGAAATATTAAACTTCAAATACTCGTCAACCAAAGGAGACCAGACTGATCCAGTCGCCGAACCATATAATTTCTTAACTTCTGGGGTGACATATGCGCTGATATTCGTAGACTTATCTCTTCTATTTTTTGTAGCAGACCACAATTCAAAATCCGTTCCGTCTTCATTTGGCAGAACAGTAAGAGCATATGTTACGTTCTTTGATAAAGTGACACCAGACTTAAATGTGAACCTCGTTTTAGTCGTTCCATTAGAAGAAACATTAATAGAGTTTCGGTATATTGGGTCGGTTTGAGTAATAAGTTCTGTGGTTGGTCTTCCTCTAGAATCAGTTCTTCTGATTTGAACTATCACAGAAGCGTTTGAGTTTGCTGGTCTCTTGGCGAAATACAAATCAATATATTCTAAATGCGGATTGTTGACAGTCACAACAAAAGATTGTGACAAGAAATCTGGGATCTCTTCAGTAATTTGACCATTGGTGACCTTTGTCATCGAAGAATCAGCAGATATTTCAGAGCGAACAATCTGAGTGGTGGCAACGGCAGGAGCTTTCATACCTGAAACATTTGACGCTGCGTAATAATACTGACCGCATCTAGTTGTAGCTCCAACCTTTCCTGAACTAATGCCATTGCCATATGGAGGCTTAACATCACTGACTTCTAGAAGATGCTTATACCCTTTAAACTTCATGGTGTTGTCGTTTGGTATTTTAAAATAAAACGTCAAACTGCCAGCGGCATTTGTTATCAAAGCACCATTATAAGATGTTTTGTTATCGGGGGAGCAATATCTAGAAACATCCCTGCCATCAAATCGTGGCCAAACTCTGGTGTTGGGCTTTAGTCCGTTACATTTTACCTCCTGTGCTGTGTGCGCCTTCAGAGTATAGTTATTTGTGCCATTTACAAATGCTGAAACATCAGAGAACTCTGCCAGTCCAGTATAGTCTAACCCTGCCTTCCTATACTGTTGAAGCAAACTAGCTGATGTTGATGAGGATACTGTCATAATTGAATTCCTAGTTTATCCCTTTTCTATTCTTTATTTATTATGGACCACGAAGTTGTTGACAACGAATGTGTCGTCACCATCAACATCAAGGTTGTACACGGCAACAGTCTCTTCCCGCATCCCAATAGTTCTAAGTCTATCTTCATGCGAGGATTGTAGTTCGCTGTACTTAATTAGTTTGTCTCCAGCAACAAGCTCTGCAACTTCTAGATCTGGATGAAGTTCTTTAGAGGCATCCACATTGAAAGACTTCCAACCAGAAACTGTTAATACTGGGTGTGAATCAGTCAATTCTAAAGAATCATTGATTGTGTATATGTCTCTAGTTTCAACAGGCAAGTGGTGTAGTTCTAGCACCTGATTTATACCGCCATCTAAACCCAAAACCAAATCGCCTAACTGGACATTCTCGATAGATCTATAAGTTCCATCAGCCATCAAAACTTGAGAGCCAGCAAGGAAACACCCGCTGCCACCGAAGCGTGGACCTCTTCTGAATGGCGGTCTTGGTTTAACTGCAGCCTTAACCGCAGGTTTAGGCGCAGCCTTAACCGCAAATTTGCTGGTGGATGGTATTATACTCCCAGTTGAAACATATGTGTAAGAGGTGCAAGCAGCTGGTTGTGACAGCTGTTGTATATGACAAATAGAGTGCTTCAGATTCATAGTACCATTGTAGAGTTTGACGGGAGTAGATGTTGAGACTGTCACGGGTCGCCTTGTGGTAGCGAAACCTTGAGCCACTAGGTTATTTCCTCCATTTACTACAGTGGTGATTATGTTATCAGTTACAGTGGTATTAACACTACCAGAAGCCAACTCTAATTCTATATCTTCAAGAGTTGGTATAGCTCTCATCGGATCGCTAGTAAATGATAAATCAGAACTACGCAAAGTGTTAATCGTAGACGACGAAGGTCTTGGATCAGTAACGATGGAATCTTTTGGCGGCTCGGGCGCACCAATTGGGTCATCGGGTCGAAGAACGCTTGTTTTCAATGCTGCTATTTCAGAAGCATTCAAATTAATCAAATCGTGGTGTTCCTTAACCTCAGCCTCCAATCCTCTCAAATCTTCCATAGTGAATCCGCGATTGTCAGATTCAACTATATCAACCTCAACATCTGGCCTCTCATAATACATCGCAGATTCTGTTGAAAGTGATGGATATGGTGGAATATAGATCACAGCTAAATTCATAGTTTCTGGATTGAGAGATGGAACAGACGGAACTGGTTCCGCTGCGCCAGTTTCGATAACGATGTCACCCGTATATGATATATTGACTGTATCATATCTCGGTAAATATGACTGCAGGTCACACTGAAAATTCTGATCAGGAGTCGGGAAGTACACGCCATTGCTATCTATATCAAACGTATTGCCAGCCGATGGGTTAGTTGGAGCCACCGCAGCTGTTCCTGTTGCGCTTGGAGTTACAGTGGAACTTCTAATTGGCCTGAAGTCAACACTATCGCGGAGGTCAATAACATTTCCATCAGAAGTTTTATATTTTGGTATTTCAGCTGTGGTGATCGAACCTGCAGCTGTAGGGTTAGCGTCATCAATCGGATAAGAGTCAACACTCATATATCCGATACCGCCCGATCGGTCTCTACCAAAGTAATTGAATTTGACCAGAAGCCCTTTATTTGCCGTGTCTAAGGAACTTGTAGCCCTTTTCACGAGTCTTGCTGTGTCATATAAGGAATCGCGCTGTCCACTATCTATATAAAAATCAGAAGTTACATCTACGCCATTATCTGCTGTTACTGTAGTATTTGCCCCCGAATGGACTGAGACCAATTCAAACGCATCAGAAACACCAAGCGACCATGGACCAGCAGAACTATCAGTGTGGCTACCTGTGTCGATGTGGATATACTTATTTTTATTTACAGTTTTATTCGCTTGAGTCGCCGAGCTTCTCAAAAGATCAAAATAAACAGAAGCGGCAAACGTAGATGACAAATTAGCGGTTTGTAAATCAATACTATGGGCAGAACCAGTAGAAGTAATTGTACCATTCGACTGCGTGTCAAAGATATGTCCGCTTGGGTAAACCTTTGAGTGCGCTGACGCAGCATAACTCTGACTGGTAGAAACAGTCATTGTCGTGGCACCGCCAATATTGACGATCCTTTGCTTAGGATTCGAAGCGATTTGAATGAAGTCGCCAACAGAATATTGAGTAGTGAAATCCGCGCCAGCCGAACCTGTTACTGTCGCCCCAGTCTGTGCAGCCTCACCAGTCATAGGAGAAGTGGTGACTTCAGACTTGGCAACAATTATTATGTTTCTTTCATCTGGAGATGATAATGGAGAACCAGTATCATTATTTGTTTCGGTTCCGCCTGTATGGGCTGTGTTAGCTGAAACTGTAGCTGTACCACTAGTGCTAAATGTTATAGTTTTCTCAGTCCGCAATACATATTGTGTCTGGGTGCTATCAGTCGCATCAGCAAGTTTTCTGGTTCCAGAACTTTGTATTGGGAATACTAATGTATTCAAAGTTGAATCTTGTAACTTCGCATTACCGCTGGTTTCTAAAACTATATCACCATACGAATCTGGACCAGAAGCATTATTAACATATAAAGATCGAGCATTAGAGAAACTCTTATCTGAATTCATCTTCAAGTCAAAGAGGTAAATTCTAAATTTGCCAGTTGCGGTTCCGGAAGTCCCGTCATGATACTGGAAACCGCGAACTTTAGCAGTACCAATCTTGGTACCAGAAACCGAACCAAGGTTGGCGTAGTTGCCGGTGATCATCTGTTGATCTGTGTCGTAGATGTCAACTTCGCGAAGACCCTGAAAATCCCATGTACCTGTAACTTCGTTACAAATAGCATAGCTACCGAAGTTCTGCCCGATAACAACATTTTCTTTGACTTCATAAGTTGTTGATTTAGAAATATCTGCGCGATAAAGATCCGTGAGCTCTGTTCTATAACCCTTAACATAACCAACCGATGGCTCAACCTCAATAACCAACTTATTGAGATCGCCGCCTTCGACTGCGGTGTATACGCCACTGTTCACTTCTGTTTTTAAATGCTCTTCAACATTTACCTTAAACGGGGAAAGGGCATAGTCGCCCGATTCCTCTCTGGTTCTTAGAGCCAGTTCTTCTTGAAGTTCGCCATATTGAGTATCAGTGTAATCTCTGATGACGCGACCACTTTGAATATCTGCCAGAGGCATAAATCCGACAGTATTGGCATCAGTCAACGAGCGTGTTTTGATTACTGGTAGAAGTTTGAGTCTAGAAGCACCAGGAGCAGAGAAATTAGTTGCACCAGAAGCATTATCTAATAGCGAGGAATCTTGGTTAGAATCAATCAAAGACTCAGTTGTCTCAAAACCAACACGAACACTAGGAGTCAATGAATACTTACTCACAACTCCAATTTGATTTGGTGACCGCACAAAATGCCCTTTGTGATATACCGCACCCTCAGTCACAGAAGCACCAATACCAACTCCCGTGGCAGTATATGCATTAGCAGCTGCCGTTCCTATTGTGTTGGCGGCAACCACGAATTCGTTGTTTGACGAGTTTCTAAAGATTAGCGTTTCGCCATCTTTAAATGTTTTGGTTGCGTTATTTGCGCCAGAGTTTGTGTACGAAACAAATACACTCAGATAATTTGGGGCATTACCTTCAGAACCTTCTTCTGCTGCTATCAGTTTTGCCGTGAGACCTGTAGCTTCTCCAGTTACGGTGCTATTCGCGATCACACCAGCAGAAAAGAAATCATTGAGTAAGAGTACTCGGTTGTTAGCATCTTTATCTCGAAGTTTAACATACTGCCACTGTTGTAGCTCGAGGTCACAACCATTTAATACGGTGCCATTTGTCAGAACCTCAGAACCGAGACGCTCAACTTGATTCTGCAAAATAGTTTGCATTTGTGTGAGTTCTCTAGCCTGAACAGCGTATCCTGGTCTAAACAATACCCGATGAAAATTCTTTTCTTCATCGAAATCATCAAAAAATGGACTTTGGTTGAGGTTTGTCTCGATTGTCATTTATAATACCTTTAAAAATCTAAAATGATTTTAATATCTTCTATTTGTTCTGGAGTTCTTGATACTGCCCTAATGTTCTCAGTATATAGTATTTCGCCAGAGAATGTATTTGCTTCTGGACCTTGTATAGCTTCAACTGTAGCAACAGGAGTATCGCTTGTGCCATTTAAAATAATGTCATCTTTTGTGAACGGCACATGGTTACTATAACTTTGTACACTATTTAGGTACATATTATGGAAGGATGCATCAGATTGCGTCTCATCTTCTCGAATATAAACAATATGAGCATTAGCACCTTGAACAGCGTTAGATAATGAATCAGCCTTTCTTTGGACAGAACCAAGAGTAGTTACAAACTCTAATGTCCCAAGTTCTGCGGCAAGCCGATTTCTTTCATTAGTAATAATGTCATTTGTGACCAAAGGATTAACAGGGGCATTACCATCCATACTTGTGTATGATATAGTGGCTCTTGTGGTGAATCGCAAAGTGGATGGGCTATTTGATGTGTTGGCGATAGACTCAACGGCAACATGGTTATTGTTTGCATCTACTTTAAGTACAGGGTCTTTCAATATGCTCAGAGTCCTGAATTCAGTATTTGATGGAATGTATCCAGCACCCGTAGCAGAAACTCCCTCGCTACCGTTAAACTGTACATTCAACAGTATTTTATCAGCGGCAAGTTCCCTAACTGGATTTGATCCGTGACCGCCGATTGGAGATATTACCGCATTAGCAGTAGCACCCGTCCCGTGAATTGAGTTTGATGTGACGATTGCCTTCGCTCTGGTATATTGAGAACCAACACTAATCACTGACACATTAGCAATAGCACCTGTTACTGGATGAACACGGCTGTATGCTTGAGCGTTATTACCGTCACCAATAATAGTAACTGTGGGCGAGATTATTACTCTTGAGTCTGTATTTGGTGTGGTGGTGAATGCCGCGTTGACTGTCAATGTTTTAGTAGCACCAGACCACTGTACAATCCTCCTAAGCTGACCAACGCCAGTACCCGAAGATATATAGACGCTTGATCCATTATAAAACCCTTGGATTGGGGAAGCACCGCCATCACCTGCGCCTGATATCTTAAGAGTGCTTCTTCCTCCAATTTCCACTACAGCATTAGCAACTTGATGATACCCAGAACCAAGGTTAACAGTTTCTACAATCTCAATAGAGCCGTTCACCGCTGCGTTTTGTACCGCCTGCTGTCTTGTTTGTTCTGGTGAAGCATCGGGAGTCACAATATTCTTTACAGGCATATGAACTGATGTGAGGAACTTATCAGCCTCACCCAAAGAGATTGTGTACAAATACTTCCAAGTATACCCGTCAGAAGTTGTAAACGGCAGAGTCGAGAATCCTGTTGGCTTTACTGCTGACGCTGACCCTTTGTTATTATAGAGGCACTTGTAGACGTTATACTGGTCAGTTAGAGCGTAATACTGCCTTTCAAACATACTTTTATCGGTGTCTCGGTACATAGAATAAACAGTACCTGATGCCCAATCGTATCTAGGAACAACATGAGAAACGCTCCCTACATCAATTTTCTTAGCACCAATAAATTTTCTATGCTGTTCATATTGTAAATTCTGTTCTGTGTCTTCAACAAAATTAGGGTTGGGTTCATTATTCCAATCAGTAGTATTGCCGATAACAGCATAAAGTATGACTGAATTTTTAGTTGATGATCCGTCGCTAGCATTCAATGCTTTGACAAAAGCCTGAGCATTATTGATAGATAAATCTTTAGTTGCGTATCTGTAAAGCATTAGGAAATTGATCCTGTCGTGTAATAAACATTAGCTGACGCTATCCCATCGGCAGCCCACTGAATTTTGGTATTCGCGAGAGTATCGCTCGATACTATATTTAGTGGAATACTATAGTATTGTTTTGGAGAAACTTCAATTATTATTGTCCCATTATTAGCATAATTTGATAAGAATGATGTACTCGTACCAGTAATATTGAAAGTTGTGTTACTCATTGCCGCAGTGCCAGAACCTTGAGCCCTTACACTGTTATTAGCAGTAGAAGCAATATCTACAGAAACATTTGAGTGTGATTGATACTTACCAAACAACCTCTGTCCGGAAGGGTGTACCAACTTTAAGGCGATCTCTTTGTATCGATCCAGAGCCAGAGGAGCGACAACTTGATATGAGAATTCTTGATAGAAATCACTATCCTGGATATAACCACGCTTGGTGGACACATGACTCCTTGATGATGAATAATATCCTTCTGAATTTGCCACATTATCTAATGTCAATTTCACAACAGCTTGAGTGGCGTCGGGGTGATCAGATTCTTGTACTCTAACGGTCTCGTTTTGGAAGTATGAGAAACCAGAGTCAATAACCCTTAATCCAGTGACAGTACCGTTCGCGCCAACGCTTGGTGTTATCTTTGCGTTTTTACCAATAATACCTTCATCAACAACTTTAACAATCTTAGCGGTGCCGACACTTGACGTTGCCCTAGAGTCAACCTCCCCAGGAATAATAGAGCTCTCGAATTTCTTTATCGTTACAGTTGAATTATTGGCAAATTTGACATTTCCTGGTTCTCTTTGTAAGAATGGTTGCCAAACGCGAACTGTAGTTTGATATGTTCCGTTAGCGAGAACAACAGTTTGCGGGATTAAATTTGGACCAGCTCCAGCTTTAATGTCGCCAGAAGCACCTGATGCTGGCTGGAACAGCCCATCATTCGTATCTAATCCATTTACTTGACTATTCGCCGTTCCCCAATTCAAATCTGCAGTCTCTAGAGTGATGTATTGCTCACCAATACCGAGTATGCTTATGTTTGGCTCGACAACGCGGACGGTTGGAGCGACACTAAACCCATCACCACCAACTTTATTCGAGAGGTTCTCGATTGTCCCAAAGGTAGCGGTCTTGAATATTAATGAATCACTCAGAAGAGTGTGGATATTTTCGAATTCAGTGTTTGATGACGTATAAGCCACATTAGCGACTATGGTCGTCGAACCGACCTTTCTCACGCCATCTAATTCTATGAAAGGGGAAATCGGACCAGTGTGAAATTGATTAGAACTGTTTGCTGCATTATTAGCGGCCACTCTATATGTCGTGAGGTCTCTCCAAACACCACCCTTAACATAAGCGGCAGATGACAGAGCAGGGTTGAACGAGTTAGAAACAACAAGAGTTGTATTATCAGCTACGCTGACAACTCTGCGACTAGATTGGCCGCCAGATTTTATCACATCGCCTATAGAGAAGTCTGCCAGAAACGAAGTTCCAGAACCAGTCACAGTATTTGCGGATGAAGAAATTGTGCCAGAAAGAACAGTATTCGCTGTGGGGTTGTGCTCATATCCATATGGTATGTTAGCAACAATCTTTTTAACTACAGCAAAACTGTGGATTATTTCATTAGTCTTAATCACATCAGCTGTATTAGCGATGTAACTGAATGGTGACTCTGAAACAAGCTCATCCCCTTCATTGATATTTACCGTGGTCGGGCGACCTAGCTGGAGAACGTGCCCACCGACAGTGTTACTTTGGAATGCGGATACTGTTCCGACTGACGCGCCACCAGATGTTCCGATCTTAACAGTTTCTGAAGTTGAGAAATTTCTATACGTATCTACTCTAAACCAAGAAGCACCAGCGGTCGCATCAACAACTTCTGTTACGATAGCATTAGCTGAAGACGTCACACCAAATAACGAATCGCCGAGACTAATTTGAGCACTATTAGCAATCTGTATTGCCGCATTAGTATTGTCTCGATAAGCACTATCGCCAGTCAACTCATCATATTCTGGGAAACCAAAACTAGCTGCCCCAATAATCGTATTGGCAAATGTGTCCATAATACCAGTGCTCGAATCATCGTATGTGACCTTCGCGCCACCAGCACCATATATATTATTAGCGCCAATCAGATTAGTGTTCATTGATATCGCAAAACTATCTCCAATATCTGTTTGCTCTAAGGTGAAACTTGCTGGGGATTGTCCATCTCCACCTGTGATAGAGATTAATGATTCCCCTTGATCCGCTCCGCCTATAGAAGAAGTGTAACCTGATCCGCCATCTGTTATAGAAAATGTAATCGACCCTCCAAGGTCAATCGTATCAGTTACAACAACCTTACCGAAATCACCAACGCCATCCGACAACAACTCAACAACGTCACCTTCACTATATTCACCGCCAGGAGATACAATTTCAATTCGAGACACACCAGCCTCGACTAAAGGAGCATGGGGCTGGCCGCCATCAGAAACTCCTCCTAAAATCATAACTGGCTCTAAATGATTAAATGAACCTCTGACATTAGAAACATTTATCTGCATGACGTCTCTGTTCCTAATAACTCGACCAACTATATCTTCAACGAGAGCTTCAGCTCGGGACTCCTGACCTTGAACGGTTTTCCCGATAAATTTGTAATTGTTAATATCGTAGTTCGTTACAAGATACTGATCGTGGTTCCAATCACCATCAGACACTTTGAGCATTTGATCAGCGGGATAATACACTTCAACTGCTTCGTTGTATATCGTTCTGAAAAGCAACTTATATGATGCAAGTGAACCACGCGTCACATTGTAAAATTTCACATACTTAGCAAGAAGCCTTTTGTCGGCGGCAACTTCGTGCGGGACAGATGGTAGGAGAGTGTCTTGAAAGTATTGAATATACTCATCAAGGGTTGTGTTGATATCCCTATTCCCTTCAAGGTTCTGTATTGCCTCAGTCAACTTTCCATTTTGCTCGAGGTATTCATAATATGCCTCGATAAACGCAAGAAAGTTCTCGCCTTCTTCTTTGAAAAAAGCGGGAAATTGATTACTTACGATAGATGAAAGTTTAGCTTTTATCATTAGGTCTGCTCGCCAATAACATTAATAACAGCGTCACCAGATTCTAGCAGCAATATCTGCTCCCTAACTGGTATAATGTCCAAGTTCTCTGGCGCAACATTAACCTTTAACTCTAAGTCCGAATATGCAGAAGGCAAGAAATTCTCAACAGTAACTAGCCCAGTTTTGTAGTCAATCACTCCAGCATTAGGGACAATGTTGACACGTTCTTTATTATCACTATATCGGAAGATACTAACCACCCCGAGACCATCATCACCTAAAAATGACGAAAAGCCGCTGTATGTAAACTCTGATGACCCCAAAGATCCTGGGCGAAGGGCATTATTAAAATGTAAAGAAACCAATTCAGCCACATTCACATTTGGTGTAATCCTTTTTTCAATTTTAATTGACGCATCATTATTCAAAACAAACCCGTCTGACGTGTCATCCAGAGATCTGACAAATCTAGAGAATCTCAACTTATTACCAAATCTTCCTAAATTATTTGTAGAAAAAGAAGCGATAGCATTCCTCACGTTAACCTCAACCGCACTATCATTCAAAGCAGATCTAGTCACGTCATAATATGTTGTTAATGTGGGAATGATGTATGTATAGTCAGCATCAATGATAACTGGGTCTACTGCCAATGGAGTTCTATCAGAAATGGATGTTTTGATAGATTGCTTCCTACTTT
>Ga0209092_10004794_pt1 | contig 11123 bp, 11 predicted proteins | sample FraStrMetagenome_FD_187446 | JGI IMG/M metagenome (GOLD analysis project Ga0209092, IMG submission 187446) | Marine eukaryotic phytoplankton communities from Arctic Ocean - Fram Strait ARC3M Metagenome (SPAdes) (version 2) | ecosystem: Environmental > Aquatic > Marine > Oceanic | place: Fram... | reverse complement strand
TGTAACAAAGGATGTAACAAAAGCAGGTTTTTAAACTCATTAAACCTATATTAATCAATAGGTTACCCTCTAAGTACAGTTCCCGCCGCCTCCACCAAATATTAGCCCCGCAAGGGGCTTTAAAGTACCATAAAGTAATGAAGTAAAGGCAGTAACGGGTCTTTCAAAGACGACGATCTACCGATTTGAGAAAGAAGGGCGATTCCCATCGAGAGTCAGTCTCGGTGAAAGGAGCGTGGGCTGGTTTGAGGATGATATCGAAGGTTTTTTAATGTCATTAAAAGATCAGAGTTCGGGTGAATAGGTGAGCACGAACCGCCAAAGAGCCAGTTACCTTTACCCTTGCGCAACTGATCTATCAGAGTAGCGAGCATTTTGGTTCGATAAAAGAGGTTAATCTCGACAAGTTATTAAAGCGCATAGGTAACAGTCGTCTGGTATTAATGGGTGAGGCCAGCCACGGTAGTGCCGAGTTTTACGAGATGCGCGCGCGGATTAGCCAAGAGCTTATTGAGAAAAAGGGCTTCAATATTATTGCTATTGAAGCTGACTGGCCAGACGCCAATTACATCAACCATTATATTCACAACACCTCGCCTGACCCGCTGCTGGACACTGCGCCCTTTAGTCGTTTTCCGACCTGGATGTGGGCCAATCAATCGGTGCTTAAATTTACTCGCTGGCTACGAGATTACAACCTTACTATTGCCGAAAACAACCACAGCGTTGGCTTCTATGGTCTGGATTTATACAGCCTTAACAGCTCCATTGAGGCGGTATTAAATTACCTTGAGAGCGTTGATCCAGAGACTGCAGAGCTGGCACGCGGACGCTACGGTTGTTTGACGCCCTGGGCCAAAGACCCAGCAGTCTATGGCCAGGTGATGTTAACCAAGCAGTATAAAAAATGTGAGAAGGATGTGCTGGCAACCCTGCGTGATCTGTTAAAAGCGCGCCTCAACTATGCCCATGCAGATGGCCAGCGTTACTTTGATGCTGAGCAAAATGCGCGTCTGGTCGCTAATGCCGAGCGTTATTATCGAACGCTTTACTATGCTGAGCAAAATTCTTGGAACCAGCGAGATCAGCATATGTTCGACACGTTGCAATCAATACTTAGCTTTCGTGGTAAAAACAGCAAAGCGATTATCTGGGCACACAATTCTCATGTCGGCGATGCAAGATCCACTCAGATGAATGCCCGAGGAGAGTTTAATATAGGCCAGCTGGTGCGTGAGCATTACAGGCGAAGCGCTTATTTGATCGGCTTTGGTACAGACCATGGCACCGTGGCAGCAGCATCAGAGTGGGGTGTGCCGCTGCCGCAGCCGATGATGGAGTTTTTACGTCTTAGACTGCCTGCCGTAACTGTCCGCGACGCAGTGTTAACCGGCAAGCGTTACGCCGCCGACGATGCAATTGCTGCCGGTTTCGCCGATGGCAAGGCGCCGGTAGAATACCTACTCAGCATGGCGATAGAGTTGGCGACTGATCTTGCCTGCAAAGAGCCAGGAATTTTTAAGGCGATAAAACAGGCGTATTATGCGCCGATAGTCGCCGGCTTAAAATAAGCGATCGATGCAGATACGCTGGATTACTGATTGAACCGAGGCTTTCGTTTTTCTAAGAAGGCAGTCATCCCCTCTTTTGAGTCAGGGGAGTCGAGACAGTTGATCACCGCATTGCGCTCATCTTTTAGCAGCTGCTCCAGTGTCTTATCTTCACAGCCAATAATGGTTTTAAGCATCCCTTGCATTGCCCGTGCAGGCTGAGCCGCTAATTCATGGGCGAGTTTTTTTGCCTGCGCTTTAAGCTCCGCTAATGGCCAAACTTCGTGTATCAGGCCAATGCGCAAGGCTTCTGGACCGGAAATCTTTTTACCTCGCAGAACCATATCGACAGCGCTGTCACGGCCGATGCAGTGGCTGAGCCGGGCACTGCCACCCCAGGCGGGAACGCTGCCCAGGTCCATTTCGGGGAGGCCAATTTGTGCTCCCTCGGTGGCGGCGAGGCGGAAATGGCAGCCAAGCGGCACTTCAAGTCCTCCCCCCAAGCAGTAGCCAAATAAGGTCACCACCCAAGGCTTGTGCATGGTCTCGATTGCAGAGATAACGCGCAGTCGCTGATCGAGCAGAGCATCGACACTGCCCGCTCGGGCAATGCCCTCAGGCAACTGTTTCAGATTCATTCCGACAGAAAAATTATCCAGCCCCTGTGCCGTCAGCACCACCGCGCGGATACTGTCGTCGGCGGCTATTTTATCGACGAGAGCTTCAAGCTGATCAATAAATTCTAATGTCATGCGATTAAAAGGAGCGTCATTAATTGAGATGATCGCTACTGCATCGTCGATTTCGATTAGTAGTGGTTGGTTCATAGGGACAGCTCCAATGGGATGGTAATACTAGACGGGTTTGAATTATAGTGGCATTATATATGCCAATATACCAGTCGGTCGAGCTGTCATGCTAGTCAGTGGTAGCGCTATAAGAACTTGGTTAAGGAGTGGCAAAATCGATGAAAAAAATTATAGTTTCAATACTAATAATTGTTGTGCTCGGCAGCACGGTGGGCTGGTATAAGCGCACAGATATCCTACTGGCACTGATCAAATATAAGTCCGCAACAGAACACGATATTGCCGCAACGGTCGATATCCCTTGGTCTCAGGGCCCGATAGAGGCTGTTACTAGACCAGCGCAGCGCCGACCCAATATTATTTTGATAGTGGCTGATGATCTTGGCTTCAATGATATCTCTACCTTTGGTGGTGGCGTCGCCGACGGCAGGGTACAAACCCCAAGCATAGACCGCCTCGCGACAGAGGGGGCGGTATTTAGTCAGTCCTACTCTGGTGCCAGCTCCTGTGCACCATCTCGCGCGATGATAATGACTGGTCGCTATCCCACCCGAACTGGTTTTGAATTTACTCCGATGCCCTCGGGTATGGGTAAAACCATCACCACAATAGCTGCTGAAATGGAGAGCGGCTTGCCACCTATTTTTCATGATGAAGCCTTAGAAGCGGGTCAGCCCCCCTATGAGTTAAAAGGCTTGCCACCCTCAGAGGTCACCATTGCAGAGATGCTAAAGCAGCAAGGCTATTACACTGCGCATATTGGCAAGTGGCATCTTGGTCGAGACAACGGTATGGCCCCCCATCAGCAGGGTTTTGATGATAGTTTGCTGATGGCGAGTGGTCTCTATTTGCCGGAAGATGACGCCAATGTGGTCAATGCCAAGCTCGATTTCGATCCGATCGATCAATTTCTCTGGGCGCGATTAAACTTTGCCGCTTCATTTAATAGCGGCGATCAGAATCGTTTTAAGCCCGACGGTTACCTGACTGACTACTGGACTGATGAATCGATTAAGGTGATTGAAGCGAATAAGAATCGCCCGTTTTTTCTCTATCTGGCGCACTGGGGCGTGCATACACCACTGCAGGCAACTCGTGAAGACTATGAAGCGGTCGGCGATATCAAACCTCATCGTCTACGCGTATACGCGGCGATGATTCGCGCGCTGGATCGCAGTGTTGGGCGTATTTTAGATTCTCTAGAGGAGCAGGGCTTGGCGGAAAATACTATTGTTGCCTTTACTAGCGATAATGGTGGCCCCGGTTATATTGGTCTCGATAATATCAACAGTCCTTACCGCGGTTGGAAAATTACAATGTTCGAGGGCGGTATTCGGGTGCCGCTGTTTGTTAAATGGCCAGCCAAAATTGCCGCCGGTACTAACATCGATACGCCCGTGGCACATATCGATATGATGCCAACACTGGCCGCCGCCGCAGGCTTTTCTCCGTCAGCAGAAATCGACATCGACGGCCTTGATCTATTGCCGCTGACAACCGAGCAAGGGGCTGCGAATTGGCAGCGGGAAACGCTGTTTTGGCAGAGTGGCCACTATCAGGTCGTTCGCCATGGCGATTGGAAACTGCAGGTCAATCAACGTCCAACAGATGGCCGTCAGCAATGGTTATACAACCTAGCGTCGGATCCTACTGAGCAGACTAATTTGGTTGCCAGCCACCCGCAAATTGTTGCTCAACTGCAGGCTCTGTTGACAGCGCATCAGGCGAATTCGGTTGGGGCTCTCTATGCGCCAATAATCAATTCGCCGATTATGATTGATAAAACTCTGGCGGAAAAATTTGTACTGGGCGACGAGTATATTTACACACCAAATTGAATGATAAAGCGGCACTCGAGATGCACCGATATGCAAAGACTTGACTATTTAATGCAGCAACAATTACCTGAGGGAGGCATTGCTGTTCCCGATACCTGCGATCTCCATATGGAAGTGATTGATATCACTAGCGGCTTAGTGTGGATGAGTTACGAGGCTGTGACCGAGGCCGACTATCTCGGACTAGAGCTGGGTGATAGTCTTCGCGGCGTTGGTATTGCGCACGCGGCCATGGATATGTCGCAGTTTCAGTATTCCCCAGGCGCGCCCGAAGAGCCGGTGCGCGAACGCATGATTGGCGGCCATCGTTTCATTAATGTCGCGCAAACGAGGCTGCTAAAAGCCCCAGTGCAGCATGGCAATATGAAGGAAATTATGGTTGAAAAAGCGCATGTTATTGGCTTTGATGCGGGTCGCAGCCTAACCATACTGAGTTTGCCTGAGGGCGACTTTGTTGAAGTGGTCGGAAGTGCAGAAAATGATTATCAGTTAGTGCTACCTGAGGGTGCCTCGCTGAAACAGATTACGCTCCAGCAACCCTGGGTGGTGATACTGCCCAATCCAACCCAGACTATTTGGAGCTTTGCTCCGCAGATGCGCAGCTTTCAGGGGCCGGTAGTGCTTCCTTGATTGAATCGCACTGCTAATAATTCGAACTTACACAGTAAAAGGTATTGATCATGGCCATAGGTGTTATTGCAACCATTACGATTCGCGAAGGTAAAAATGCAGAGTTTGAACAGCTATTTGCCGAGCTTACTAAGCAGGTGCTTGCCAATGAGCCGGGCACTGTTTTTTATGCTTTGCACAGAACTAAATCTGACGCTCAGGTTTACAAGGTTCTCGAACAGTACGCGAGCAAAGATGATATGAGAGCCCATGGCCAGACTGAGTACTTCCAAGAGGCGAATAAAAAGATGGCGGCACTGGTTGCGGCGGCACCTGAAATAGAAGTCCTGGATGCCGTCTGATAATTTTTCACAACAGTTTAACGAAAGCGCTTTTTAAATAAACGGCACTGTCGTTAAAAGCAATGGGATAACAATAATGATTATGTCGGTTTGGTTAACAGCGGCGGCTCTGTATGTGGCGTTTCTCTACTGGTATGTCAACTGGTCGGGACCGATTAAGGCCGATGAAATTGACGGCTATCTAAAACAGTTTCTTAAGGGTTCCGGTGCACCGCACACCGACCGCGAGGTGCTGCGTCGATTTTTAGAGCAGGACGACGGCAAAGAGTTTGTGATGCAAAATTTCATCAAATTACATGTCGGCAAACTGCCTCATCCCGTTACCGGCGAGCAAGTTAATCCTCAAGATGTACTTGCGGGCTACTTTAAACCCTTTGCCAAAGAATTGTTTAAGCGCGGCGGGCACCCGGTGTTTATGACGCGCAGGGTGGGGGGGTATATTGACAGCTGGAACTGTGATGCCGATCCACAGTGGGCTGCGACAGGAATGATGCGCTACAGAAGTCGACGGGATTTGATCGAATTGGCATCGGATCAGCGTTTTTCTGATATTCATATTTTTAAAATATCAGCGATTGATAAAACTGTTTCGTTCCCAGTTCAAATCAATATGAGTTTCTTTTTGCGGCCACGAATATACGTTCCTATGGGTCTCGTATGGCTGGCATCGATGGCGCATTTTATAGCAGTGATGGTTTGATTCTTCGATTGGAGGCGATCAGTAATTGAAAAAATCTAAAATCCACACTCTCTACGGCATAACGCATTCTCTCTACAGCGGACGCGCACGTTCTTATCTGATTAAGAGTGGCATTCCCTTTCGTGAGTTATCCACTGGCCATGAAAGCTTTAAAGCTGAGGTATTGCCCGAGAGTAAGTTGCCGACGATTCCTGTTTTGGTAACGCCGAAGGGCGAGGTTATTCGCGATGGCGGGGCGATTATCGAACATTTTGAAAGTGCCAATGGCAGGCTATTTCAGCCGTCGACTGCCAAGCAGCAGATAGTCAGTACGCTATTCGACTTGGTTGGTACCAGCGGTTTATTGCGTCCGGCGATGCACTATCGCTGGAACTATCTTGAGGAGAATGAAGAGTTTCTTCACTATCACTTTTTGCACTCCCAGCGTGAGCACCCTGAGCGAGAAGCAAAGACGCACTATATGATGTCTAAAATGCAAACTGCAGGGGTACTTTTTGGGGTCACAGAAGCCACCATGCCGCTGGTGGAGACGCTCTATCTGGAGTTCCTCGAGGCACTCAATCAGCATCTCAGTGAAATGCCTTACCTGCTGGGTTGGAAGCCGAGTATTGGCGATTTTGGTCTGTTAGCGACTATGTATGCTCATCTCGGGCGCGACCCTGCACCACTGCGAATTATGCAGCAGCGCGCGGTGCGTGTGGCGCGCTGGGTCGAACGCATGAATCGCGCTGATCAGGATGTGCCAGAGTTTTTTAATCCAGGGGATGATTATCTTGCCGACGACCGTATTCCTGAGACTCTGATGACCGTACTCAGAGTGCTGGCAGAGGATCTTGTTCCAGAGACGCGCGCGACTGCTGGAGTGATCAACCAATGGCTGGCTGCGAATCAACCTGAACCGGGTACGCCTGCTCAGGGATTACTGGCGCAGCGTCTGTTTGGCATGGCAGAGTTTAGTGTGCGTGGACAGTCGATCAGCGCCGTCGCGCAGTCTTACCGATTTGTTATTTTGCAGCGACTGCAGCAGCAGTATATGCAGCTGACAACAGCGCAGCAGCGCGATGTGTTAGCTTTGCTGCAATGCTGTGATTTGGACCCGCTGCTGTCGATCAAGTTAGATCGATATTTGGGTTGGTTAGATAATCAGGATATCTGGCTATAAGCTTATGGTTGCTTCATCTTGCGCGCCATCACCTGCTTGAGAATCTGCGCCGGGTCTTTATCGAAGTCGCTAGCATCGTGGCGCTCAGCCAGCTGGTTAGTTTCCACACCCCATACTCGATTAACTCGCTGTCCGCGCTTTACTGCTGGTCGCTGTTGGATATCCTTAGTCCAGCGGATCACATTGGTATAGCTTGATACGTCGAGAAACTCGCCGGCCTCATAGAGCTTGCCCATGACTAAGGCGCCATACCAGGCCATGTTCGCCATATCGGCAATGCTGTACTCATCGCCACAGAGAAAACGGTTGTCAGCTAGTCGTTGATCGAGCAGATCGAGCTGACGTTTGACTTCCATGGTATAGCGTTCGATTGGGTATTCGAGCTTTTCTGGGGCATAGGCATAGAAGTGACCAAAGCCGCCACCGAGAAAAGGTGCGCTGCCAATATTCCAAAATAGCCAGTTAAGACATTCGCTGCGCTGCGCCAGTGCTTTCGGAATAAAGGCATCAAATTTCTCCGCCAGGTAGAGCATGATCGCCCCAGCCAATGGTTAAAGGCATCTTCGAGAATAAAACAGCTGGCTTTTTGTAGCGCGGTTTGCGGAATAACCGGATAGTCATTAAAGCGCTGATTAAGCATCGGGCCTAGCGCAATTGTGTCATTTAACATCCAGTTTTCAGGCGTTTGCAACAGTGGAATAAAATGAGTGCCAGCGCGGGCTTCGAGATCGGTGCTGCGCTGTTGAGTTTTAAATAGCCACTGAAAGGGCACCCGTTGAAAGCGTAGTTGCGCTTCAAGTTTACGGCTGAACAGACTCATTTCACTGCCGATTAGTTGGTATACCCCTTGATACATTTCGATGGCCTTTTTTAGTTGTGATTTTGACGCATGATTAATTGGCATGATAAGTGTCAAAATAATGCAAGGCAATGAATTTTATAATCTAGGTTGGCTTTGCCTGTGATCTCGCTGTCCATTTTTCCCCTGTTGCGCGACTCTGGTGGCTGCCAAAGAGACAGTGATAAAGAGTTGATTTAAGTATGGATATAATGGCATTATATGTGCCAATACAGAGTTTGCATATCTTCAAATATTAAATAATCGGAGTGATAGCGATGGGTTTTGCAATGTCGGAAAAAAGCCAGGCACTAAATGTTAAATTAGAAGCCTTTATGCAGGAGCATATCTATCCACGCGAGCATGACTGGCAGGAGTTTACGCTCGATCACAATAATCTTTGGCAGGTGCCGCCTTGGTTTGATGGTTTGCGGGAAAAAGCTAAGGCCGCGGGTCTGTGGAACTTGTTTTTACCGGCAGAGTACCAGCCCTGGAGTCCGGGCTTAAGCAACTCCGAAATTGCACCGCTATTTGAAACTATGAGCAAAGTGTCTTGGGCGCAGCCGGTGTTCAACTGTAACGCACCGGATCGTGGCAATATGGAAGTGCTGGCTAAATACGGTACTCCAGAGCAGCAGGCGCAATGGCTCGAGCCACTGCTGGCCGGTGATATTCGTTCGGCCTATGCCATGACTGAACCCCAGGTCGCCTCATCCGATGCCACTAATATGGAATTGGAAATCACCCGTGATGGCGATGAGTACGTGCTCAACGGACGCAAGTGGTGGACCACTAATGCGGTGGGTGATCGCTGCAAAATTATGTTGGTGATGGGGCGTTCTAATCCGGATGCTCCGCGACATCGCCAACACTCGACCATATTGGTGCCGCGGGATACACCGGGTATCACTATGGTTCGTGCACTGCGTGTTTTCGATAGCTATCACTCGCCCGGCGGTGAAGCCGAATTCCTCTTTGAGAACGTGCGCGTGCCAGTGAGCAATATGATTAAAGGTGAAGGCTGTGGTTTTGAAATCGCTCAGGGTCGCCTAGGGCCAGGTCGTTTTCAGTACGCGATGATGTTTATTGGTATGGCTCAGCGCTGCTTAGAGCTGATGTGCGCTCGCGCCGAAGAGCGTGTCGCATTTGGTACCAAGCTGAGTAAAAAAACCAGTGTGCAACATGAAATTGCTCGCTCTCGTTGCGATATTGAGCAGTGCCGTCTCTTGACCTTACACGCCGCTGAAATTATGGACGAGCAGGGGGTCAAAGCGGCCATGCCGTATATCTCGATGTTAAAGATCGTCGCGCCGAAAATGTGCCAAGACGTCGCCGATCGGGCGATGCAAATCTTTGGCGGCGCCGGTGTCTGTCAGGACACAATGATACCAGAGGCCTTTACTACTGCACGATTCTGTCGTATCGCCGATGGTCCTGATGAAGTGCATATGTCGCAGTTGGGTAAGCTGACGATCCGTGATTTGGTTGGCTAATGTTTTAGTAAAAGGCTGCAGTCAAAGGTTGTAGTCAACGGTTTTAATAGAAGGCTTTAATAAAAAGTCGATAGCAAGATGAACCTGACAGCAGCAGGTATTGGGAGAAGTAGCCGTGGAAAATAATCTTTTAGTCAGCACCTTTGAAGTGCGCAAAGAGAGTTGGTCAGAGATCCGAATTCACACCGATTCGATAGCAACCGAGTTAGCACCTGATGAGGTCTTATTAAAGGTAGATCGGCAGGCTCTGACAGCGAATAATATTTCCTATGCGTCCTCTGGATATAGTCTCAAGTACTGGGAGTTTTTCCCCGCCGAGGACGGTTGGGGCAGAATTCCGGCGATGGGTTGGAGTGAAGTGATCGCCTCGGCTCATCCACAGGTTCAGGTGGGTGAGAGGGTGTGGGGATTTACACCCTATGCAACCCATCACAAAATTGTCGCTGGCAAGGTTAACCCATTTTCCTTTAGCGACGTGTCGGCACATCGAGACGGGCATGCGCCGGTCTACTGTCAGTTTGATCGCGCCGCGACTAATCCTATTTATGAATTCGAGCGCGAGGATCAGGACAGCTTGCTGCGCGGGCTGTTTATGACCTCTTGGCTGGTGGAAGACTTTATTGATGTGAATGACCTGTTTGGTGCACAGGCATGCCTGATCACCAGTGCCTCAAGCAAGACCAGCATTGCCTTGGGCCACTCGGTCAAACGGCGTGGCAAACTGACTAGTATTGCAATTACCTCGCAGGGCAATGTCGCTTTTTGTCAGAGTTTAGGCTGCTATGACAGAGTGGTTAGTTATGATCAGCTGGCCAGTTTGGATGCCACGCAGGCGGCGGTGCTGGTGGATATGGCGGGCAATGCAAAAGTGATCAGCGAGTTACACCAGCATTTTGCTGAGAACCTGATGCACTCCTGTCGCATTGGCGCCACTCATCACAGTGAAATGGGCTCGTTAAAAGGATTGCCCGGCGCCAAACCGCAATTCTTTTTTGCACCCAGTCATATTAGAGAGCGCAGTGCCGAACTTGGCGCGCAGGTATTTATGCAATTGCTCGCGGTTGACTATGCTGGCTTTCGTCGCTTCTGCGACAGTTGGATGAGCGTGGCGCAAAGTTTTGGTGCCGAGGCCACAGTTGAGGCCTACCAAGCGGTACTGGCGGGCAGGGCTGATCCGGTTGCCGGGCAAATTGTGTCACTCTCTGCTCGCGGCGAATAAGTTAACGGCGACCAAGCTAATGACTAAAGCCGTCACAGAATAGGGCGGCTGGTAAAAATGACCAACAAGAGCAGCGATCAATAATGAAAAGGGGCAGATAACCATGGCAGCTTCAGAGCGAATCACCTTGATCGGCGCAACGCCATCACCCTACACCCACAAAATGGTCGCGCTACTGCGCTATCGGCAGATTCCCTACAGCATTACATGGAGCATGCCAGAACAGATTTTGCCAGCGTTGGGTATAGCGCCGCCAAAGCCCGCGCTACTGCCAACATTTATTTTTAATGATGAAAACGGTGATGCCAAAGCGGTGTGTGATTCGACGCCTATTATTCGTCGATTGGAGGATGCTTTCAAGCTGTTCAATAGCGACCTAAGGAGATACGCTATTTAGGCCATCTTGTTGCAATACAAGGGCAGTTTTACACTGACAATAAATTGGCATATTATGTGCCAATTATAAGTTTAAACTCTAGACTGCTCGCCTGAAGCTAAGGCTATCTGTTGACTATTATCGTCACTCTAGGCAAAGCGTAGCTA
>Ga0209092_10004792_pt1 | contig 11125 bp, 13 predicted proteins | sample FraStrMetagenome_FD_187446 | JGI IMG/M metagenome (GOLD analysis project Ga0209092, IMG submission 187446) | Marine eukaryotic phytoplankton communities from Arctic Ocean - Fram Strait ARC3M Metagenome (SPAdes) (version 2) | ecosystem: Environmental > Aquatic > Marine > Oceanic | place: Fram... | reverse complement strand
GCTTCAATCTCTGCAACTCTCTTCTCCACGGCTCTTCTACTGGGGTTACGAGGATTATACTTATTCATACGACTATCTACTCGCATCGTTTTCACCTCGAAAATTCGTCTTTGTAGTATCACCCGTTCAGACCTTTCTCGATGTGGATGGTCGTAAGTCATTATGTCGGGAATGATAAATTCTTTGATCGAATGTTGATCACAATATTCTTTGAGAATCTCTGCTGGGACAAGGACATGAAATATGTTTTGCGGTTCGCGAATAGCCCATATCTTGGCTTTTTTAAACATATCGATGATGAGGCTTTGAATGCTTGCGTGCATACGATGGTAGTCACCATTGATTAGCATCGCATTCTTTACCTTAATACCATGTGCATCGACCACTGTTGCATTACGTCCGATGAAGTGATGCCCATCTGCAAAGGGTTGAAGAATGTGACTTGGTAAACCTAGAATGCAACGAACGGCTTCAATGAATATGTCATTCTTTAAAATTCCGTCTCTGTTGGGTAGAGCACGTAGGCATTGGGTGCTGATCTCGTCCGTATTGTACCATGAGAGGCGTTCCATGTCATGATTGAAGTGCCCTTCCTCGTTCTGGGTGTAGATTGTAGATTCGATCTAGATGTTCTTTCGTTGAATACACATCGTATTGCATTTGACGTAAGTACAGCTAGATTTATCTAATTTCGAAATTAGTCGATACAAAATTCAAATTCTTCGGCGCACGCTTATTTAGCCAGTCACCAAAGGCACGTCTTCCTACAGCCGCCCTTCTCAAACCCCAATTCCATCACATACATACTCCACACCATCACCATCACCATCACCATCACCGTCACCTCCATTCCTCTCATCTACCATGACCACAGCAGGCACAATACGTGAACGCTGGATATGTGACTATTGTAACGTTGCTACCTTTGATTCATTCGTGGAAGCGGAACGCCATGAGGCTACGTGCTATGCTCGACCGTCCTGCGACGTGTTGCCGTCGTCGTCCGATGTGGCTGCTGCCGTCACCAAAGAAACGAATGAGATTGTAAATGTGGATGCGACTGTAAATAACATTAAGGAGGAAGAGGAGTTTGACGTTTGCATTGTACCGAATCCAAATTTAAATTTGAATGAGATTTCAGGCAAACCTCGCAAAAGCAAACGCAGTGACCATGGCAAAAGAAAACCTTTTAAAAAACCAAATTCCTCCACCATACGAAAATCAAAACAATCTACGTTGAGCAATCATCTTGCTGGGAAATGCAAACGTGAATTGAGGTCGTCTGTTAAATCGACTTCGTCGAAGGGAATTGCGTCGAAAAAGGAAGTGCATTCCTTTTTCAAAATGCATGCCAATCCTAAAGAAAAGGAAAAAATAAAAGAAAAGAAAGATTTGGATAGAGATGAACTTGCGTCCTTATCGGCCAAGGAATTAAAGGCGGCCAAATTTGCTGCGGAATTGACGGAGCGTCGAAATATGGAACGTAAGCGAAATTCTGAAAAGCGTAAACATTTTTCGAATGGGGACGATGCCTTTGGTTTATTTCATAGTAAGAAGGTTCATGATAATAATTGGAATAGTAAACAGCGAAGAAAGGATAAAGAAAATAATGATTGCAGTGGAAAGGATGTAAACAATAATGAGAAATCCAGTAATTACAAAGCCAAGGCGAAACAACCATTCACGTTTATAAAACCACAAACTCAAAATTCCAAAACAAAGAAAGCCACGAACGAGGTGAAGGAAGAGAAACGAATATTTTTTCCAGTTCCATCCTACATTCAAATATCTGACGATTACGAACCTATGAATATTCGTATACCAGTGGAATCGCGCTTTGCCTCTTCTTTACACGAGTCATCATCATCATCATCGTTGGAGCCTATGAAACTTTTGTGCTCAAATGATGGAATCACCAATGATGTTTCTCACACTGATTTATTGCACACACCCGACGACGATGACGTGTATAGTCTCATTTATAATTACTTAGAGCAAATGAATGAACATGGTTGGGAAGAAGATATAAAGCTTATGCGATCGGCATGGTCCAAATCGTGCGGAGGCGACGTTACATGTCCTCGTCGTATTTTAGAATTCGGTGTGTTTTTATTTTTCAAAGATATGTCTAGAAATGTATTAATACTAATATTTGCATATGACAGACGAGCACAATAAGCGTATCTTGTATCAGTTGGATGAATGTTTGAAATCATTCGAATCTATAGACGAAGATGATTATAGCTTATTCGATGATTCGGATAACGAATTGGAATTCTGCAAAGTTGCCGTGTTGCACGGTGAATGTTCCAGGTACGTTGTCCTCACATAGAATCAGTTGATTATCCTCGTTGTTATCCTATTTGCACTGCAAAGCTCAATCCAATATTTGTTTTACGTACTAGCGCAAAAACTGCTATCATATCCACCCTCGCACAACATTACAACATCATCGAAATCCATCCGGGCACGTGCCGATCCGGCGCACAGATTAAACAACAAATAGGTGAAGCTTGTTCGAGCAAACGCATTGAACTAGGTGGCGCCAAACCTGATAATAACTTATTTACAAAATCCAAAAAGCGCCATCGACGCAGCAAGCAACACCAACAACGCATCCACGAGGATAATCAACGCACGTCCTTGATCCTAATCGAACATCCCGAAATTGTCTCTCAAGAAGACACTGGGTTTTACTCAACCATCTCCCACCTCTTCCGACACAGTAAGATACCCATACTCGTCACGACTAACCACCTTGATGAAGTACAAGAACAATGCTATATTCCTGAAAGTGCCAAAATATTACAATGCAAACGCCCCAGCGTGGACTATTGCATATATAGGGCGTTGTTAGCAATGACCTGTATGCCTGCGAAAAAAATGAGGACAAGACAGAAGTTGGAAGATGGGGAATGGATCGATGGATTGGAGCGTATCGTGCATGAGTGTAACTGTGATATACGCCAGATGCTGCTTCGTTTGTCCACATACGATGTGATGTCATCCATTCATAGGAAAGAAACGAATTTGAATGCCAACGCTAGCACTTTTTCTAGGGAGTGTAAGGGAAAGGGCCAGCAGCGCGATGGCGATCATCGTCGTCAGCTTGTAATTGAATCTATATCACCATTGGTGGTGCCTTCCTCTGGGGGAGATATTACAATCACGTATGGCAGTAACGGCGACAATCCTATGGCAGTGGATGTGGTATACGCAGACGGTATACCGGTACCGTTTGCTCGTCACAATGGCAATAATGATAACATTGCAAGGGGTGCTTTAAGAACAATACGGGTGCATATTCCGCCCATGCCCACGTCGACGCCGTTATCCACAGAAACAAAACAGAATGCGCAGAAGAAGCAAGAAGATTACCCTATTGATAAGTGTGACGAAGTTATAACAAAAGAGTCGCAGTTAGATCACGTGCGCTTTTATGATGAAGAAGACGATGACGACATATCGTCTCCATCCTTATATCGCTACGATGCCCACCACGTCAACGTCGCTATCGCATCTCGCGTCAACGGTAGAGTGTACCGCTCCGACTGTCGGCTATTCTATCCGAACCCTAACGTAATAAAGAATTTACGCGTAGTGAACCCGGATTTGTACCTTCAGAGCAAAGTGTGGAATGTGTCATATGAACCGGTATTACACTTTGCACCGAAACAACAGAAGGGTGAGGAGGCACAAGATGACGCGGTGCTGATCCATAACAAAAATTATCACCAGAGTAATGCCGTATCTCCATCTTCGTCACAGTGCTGGGTGAATGTATCACAAGAACAACGCCACGATGATAATACTGCAAGAGGGGATGATGTGTGCAATATAACGTGGAATGATCTGAAAAAGTACATATATCGAAGCGATTCAGCCATGATTGATGCAAATGTCGATATGGGAGGGTACGTGTCATCTTTCTATTCAACCTTGGCTGCTTGTTTTTCCATTTAATTATTTATTTGTTTATTTCCATTCGCTTTTTTGCCTCACACAGCGGTTCATTCATGCAGTACACCAAAAACATCGATCGACTACCGTTGAAATTCGATCATGATCACTATGTACATTATGAATTCGGTGACCATGACAATGAGACATACATAACAACGGAAGAATCTTTTGTTGTTCCCAATAACTCCATTGCTCTGCTACCCCAAATCGACGAATATTCGTCCTCAATGTTACAATCATTGGAGGAGGATAACATGCAGTGTCAAATCAAGATCGGTGATTTGGTCGATGCGATTTTGCCCATATCAGAACTTCGGTAAGTGCATCATTTATGGATTTATCCTCTAATTTAAAAAAAAAATAGAAATAGGTTAGTTGCTTACATTTCACTTTGTATGAATTGTACAGATCGTCGTATTCAAGTGGTCTGGGCAAAACCTGCATGACTGACCGTCGAATGACTTTGGACTATTTGCCGGTGCTTCGAACGATATCCGCTTTGGATATGTGCTCGTCCGAAGGTGGACAAGAAGAATCGTTGTCACGTACCCGCCGGAGGAGTAGGTTAAAGGACAATTACTTTGAAGCATTTACGTGCGGGCGAAATGAGGATGTTCGGCAAGCTGCTCTAGAACTGAGTAAAAATTTATTAGGTGGTGCACATAGAAGTTAAGGAATGCTCTGCTTATAGATAAATCTGATTTCTCCTAACATTTCACAATTAACACCAACAAAGTATTCTTTCTTACGTTTAAAATAATGTTTAACCTACTGTCTGAACGCAAAATCCTATAGGATCCAAAATGACAAGGAACTTTACGTCGACAACATATGTCGTACTAGGTATGTTGGTATATGTTTTAGATGGAATACGTAAAACTCATTTGGATTACAATAGGTGTAGATCGATTGGTCTACTAACTAAGTGATCCTTCACCGTCTCGAGCTTCACTACATACGTGCTTATTGTATTTCAACAGAATAACCTTGGTCCAAAATTAGTGAATTATAATTACAGTTTAAGCTTCAAGTCGAGATTATTGGCGATAGCGTTGATACGAAAAAACACTTTGAAACTATTTAGCTCTGGTTTGATTCAAAGTCCTTTGGAAGCCAATCCATCATGGAATTGATAACTTTGTTTAACCCATTCTTCTCGACAATTCGCTTCTCGTCACCCCTCCAATCTGTCTGATCGCCATCCCATGTGAACCAACTCACAGCATGGAAGCGATCACCTTGAAATACATCTCTTCCATGCAAAGCTCTGTAATTATCAACCAATAGTACATCACCTGGTTCCATACTGAGAGCTGTGATGTGCTTTTCACTCGCACGCTTAATTTCCTGGCAATCTTCTAATGTGAGAGGCTCCATATCGTCAGCATAAAATACCTCGGTCATTCCAACCTCGGGTACTCCACATGGACGACGGTCACGGAGCTTTCGCGCATGATTATGTGCGTTATTGAACCAAACTGGCAATCCTGTGACTGGATGGCGATTGATCGGTGATTCAGCACATTCAACTGCTTGCAATCTTCCTGGCTTTCCATCAGATTCATAAATCATTTCCAAGTCCATATCGAATTTCGGTGCCACAGCAGCATCTACAAGTCCCTTAACACCTTCCTTTACAAAGGACGGAAGTGTAGGAGGGATGTCAAGGTTACTCACACTGATACGAATCTGACGTTCGTACAATTTCTTCAAAAGCTCAGTATCAAGTTCACCCAAAATGGCAGCTCCATCGGCCACGAGGAAACGTCCACCACCCTCCGTAGCCTTCTGAAAGCACACAAACGCGGCGTACGCAGCAGTTCTCTTAGCCGTACTCTCACAATGCAAACCAATATAGTGTCCACGCAAACTAGGCTTATTCACCTCCTCATAAAGTGCATCACGCTCACTCGCAAACTTTCTCAAACCAGACGAATGCAACGGATCCAGACACGGATCAAGCCCCAACGCCTCATGCATCTCACGAAATCCTGCCACACCCTTCATCAAATCAAACCCACGCAACCAAACAGACCCATGCTTCAACAACTGCGCACGAATCTTATCCTTATTCTCCACAAAGTACTGCGCTCCCTTGGCATTCATCGCACCCGTAGCCCGAATTTCTGCAGGACACTTTGGCATCTTACGTGCCTCACGTTGCGCTGCTACGACATCGATGCCTTCACTATCCCACTTCGTCAAGGGACATTCCCACATACCAGCCAAGTCAGATTTGGATGCATCGCTACGAATGAATTCTTCTGGTTCTAGACCAGGACGATCTTCCCAGTCCGGATAATATCCAGCATCTGGGGCCGTGCGTCCGGGAGGGGCGGTTGCTACGTGTAACTGGCTCGAGTGACGCGTCGTCAGAGCAGCGGATGGAGCTGTTCCTGTGAATCCGTATGTTGTGGTTGTGGTTGTGGTTGTGGTTAGTAATAGGGCAGTTGCTGCTGTGTACAATTTCATGATGCTTTCTTCGGTTGGTTTGGTTTGGTTTGGTTTGGTTTGGTTTGGTTTGGTTTGATTTTTGAGAGAGTTGAAGTGTGAAATGTCTTGTTTTCTGTTTCTCACTGGGATGCGGATTTTTCGGATTGCTCAGTGCTCAGTGAATAGTGAATGTGCTGAGACAGTTCCGTTCATCCTGTATGCAGAGCCTGCACTTCAACTACGGCGAATTAGAAATTTGGCCGTTAGGAATACTTTACCTCAGAATGTGCCTATTGTATATCATAGGAACACAAGGATTATAACTCAGTTTGAGATTATACGGACATACATCTACATGATTGACTTTCACGTGGAAGTACCTGAGCATTGCACGAGTGATGTTGTTGTACTGACAGTGAAAAAAAGATTTGTCGTGTGTGTGTGTGTGTGATTTACCTTTCTCTCTTGGCTTTCGTGTCGTTGTTTCATGCTGCTCTAAGGAAATTTTCTTACAAAATACTTTCAGTCCAAGCAAAGCAAACAAGAAAGAAAGATATTTGTAACAAAGATTATGAAGATATCAGCAACCTTCTTAGTTTCTATTTTCGGCGTTACAGCTGCATTCGTTCCCAAGCGTTCGGTGGATTTCAGTCGCGCGATTCCTCAAAATGGAAGCAGCATGTCCATGAGCGGTGAGTAAGTGAATGAATGAGTGATTGAATGAATGAATGAGTAAATCCAGGGACGAGTATGTTGCGCATCGTATCGTGGGATATTTTATGAAGATAATCTGTCAGCCTTTTTTCTCATTGTTGTCTGATATAAAATATTGTAAATTTTGATGGATGTGTTGATAGCTGGCGGTGTTGTCATTACTGGATCTGCTGGAGGAGTTGGATTTGCATACGCTGGAGAATTTATGGATCGTGGCTATGATGTTGTAATCTGTGACGTAAAGGATTGTTCTACTGCAGCCAATGTGTTGACTGCTCGTCATCCCAATGGACGGGTGTTCCATACCAAGTGTGATGTTTCAGATGCGAAGAGTGTTGAGAAGTTGGGTGAATTTAGTAAAAAGAATCTTGGTACTGTGAACTACTGGATTAATAATGCTGGTATTAATGGAGGAAGGCGTGCATTAATGGAAGTTCCAGTGAGTCAAGTTGAAGCGGTTGTGAAGGTGAATTTGCTTGGAATTTTGCTTTGTACGAAGGTTGCTATGGATACAATGGCACAGCAAAGTGGAGTTACCGGTCATATTTTTAACACAGTAGGTTCTGGAGTAAAAGGCGGCGGCACCCCGGGATATGCATGCTATGGAGCTACCAAGAGAGGATTACCACAGCTTACGGATTCGCTCGTGAAAGAATTAGAAGAGGGTGTACAAGGATACGATAAGGTCGAAACCCCAGGAAAAATTCAGGTTCATAATCTTTCACCAGGAATGGTATTCACGAAACTGCTTTTGGATAATTCTACTCCTGAGCTTCGAAAGTTTCCCTTCGGTGTTCTCGCTGCTCAACCAGAAGAGGTCGCAGAAGATCTAGTCCCAAAGATTATTGCAACAACTACAAACGGAGGAAGTGTAGAGTTCTTGACAACTGATCGGATTCTTACCAAATTTTTCGAACGTTTTGTACTCCAAAAGAAGAGCGAATATATTGACGACGACGGAAACGTTATTAAAGTTCCAGGAGCCCAATATGACGAAGACGGCGTTCGTGCGTTGTATTAAATAAAATAATTATCTGTTGAACTGAACATCCTTTGTTCATGCGACTAAGACAGGGAAATCTTTGAAGAGTCATGAGTGGTTAACATATTCGTCATTTTTCGATAGAAGTATGTATGTAAAAGCAATGGGAATTATTGAGATATGTGAACACAAGAATCAGTAAATACCATTTTATTTCAACATCGTAGTTTTAGTGAGAAAATAAATATTAGGTGACGTCGTTCTATCAAACATCAAACTTTAAAGCAATCTATCTAAAATCTTTAATTCTGAAGCTACTGCCAATGAAAAAAATTGATATATCGCCAAGAATTCATATGAAGAAAAAGACTTCGATTCATTGCAAAAGGGGAAAAGTGGAGAATCTTTATTGCATTTCATTAACCCAAGACAGGCAAGGGGTCGAGCCGACATCAAGCTAGAAAATGCAAAGAATATCACATTAATTTACATTTGATCTATCAAACTACGATGACACACACACTAGGCAATCTTATCGTTTCAGGGTCTGAATCCACAAATTCTTACACGAAAACCTTAACACCTAATTCTTTTCACACGCTTCTCGAAGCTGATTTATGAAGCCAGAGGCTGATTTTAATCCAATAGATGACGCAATGAACATAGGAATACCGACCACATTGAAATGAGAAATGGTTGTGATTTCGGTCCAAACCTTTCCTTCATCACCTGGGATACTTCGCAACAGATTCATACTAAATAATATTCCTTGAGATGGTTTGTTTGCTGCCTCCACATTTTCATCAGCACCTCTGCTCACCAAAACATATCCATTGCCTTCATCCAACCGTCCTACGTGCATATAATTAAATAGAGTCATTGGTTTCCCAACGAGAGGTACCTTGCTTATACTCTTCACGATTTTACTTTCGGTGGTTGAATGTCCCTCCAACCAACCTCCTTCTGCACCTTCGAACACAAGCTCGTCATATCGACCGAGACTCATGCTGTTGTACGACTTCACGCGACTGCTATCCCATAACATGTCGACAAGATCTCTCGGAGTGACTTTCAAAATACCACGTGCACGCACGATAGGCACATCTTTGCCATATGTCTTGCTCAAAGTTCCATTCTTCCGTATATTGTCATTAAAGTCAAGTGGCTTTCCGCTCCATAGAAGAACTTCGTCTCCAAGCGATTGTGCAAAATTTATACATTTATTTTTTTCCATTTTCTTTAAAAATTGTTCCGTTTCTTTGCTTGGCTTCCACATCTTTTTATCATCCAAAAATGCAATATCTAACCCACGCTTTTTTAATGCTGCGTTAAAGGTGTGTAACAAATACAAGTCCAAGTTCCTCCTCACGGTCAAAACATTCATAAAATCTTCATCTTCTTCACTCTTCACTTCTACGTCTGCTGCCTTGACCATGTATTCTGGTCCATCATCCACTAAGCTCTCCTCTTCACTTTTCATAAAAGGTGTGTTCCCAACATCAGATAGAGTCTCATCTACACCGGTTTCGTCATCTTCCACATCATACAATTCCAAACTGGCCGATGGCAACGAAGAGGAATCATCACTTATATAAACATCATTTTCATCATCATCCGCCAACGTCGAAATTAAAGTAGGGGCCTCAGACATAGGTTTATTGCTAGATTCACTCCCACTCCCCTGACCACCATCTCCATTCAATGGCACGTCACCACCATCCGCACTCACCGGAGGTCTGGCCATAACCTGTCTCACAATATCTCTCAATTGTTCCACCCGATCGGCCTTTGCATCAACCTCAATCTCCATAAGCTCATTCTCCCTCTCCACACCCAAACGCTCCTCCTCCAACGCCTCAAGCTCAGCCTTTAACTCATTCATCCGTTCATCAACCACGCGCAACCTCTCAAATCGAGTCCGCACAGCTACCATTTCACTCGCCATATCCGACAAGGCCTGATCCAAATCCCGTTCGGCATCTTCTACTGTAGCATAGGCATCCACCGATATAAGAGGAAAATACACAGAAGATGAATCACTCACACCATCCTGATCACCATCCTGATCACCATCATCATGAAAATTCATCGCCGGATCAGTCGTACTATCATCCGATGTAGTTGTAGTCGTGGCTGTCGTAGGTGTCGGCACTGTAGAATTGGCACTGCTCGAACACAGAAATTCGTGCTTATCAATGCTGCTGCTGCTGCTGCAATTGGAAGACGGATCACCTCCAACACGATCACCTGTCGTAAAAATAAACAATCCAGATTTGTGGCAAGGTGTATCGTTTGTATTCCGGTCCTTCACATTCCCATTCCCATTTCCATGGATGTTGTGCTTATCCATGTGTTTATGCGTTTCGCTTCTCATCAGTAGAAGGTCACGGTCACGGTCACGGTTCGGCCCGTCATCGGACGATGCTGACGTAATGCAGAATAACGACGGTAGGAAGGTTCGTCCACCGAACAATGGAGCGAAGCATGGTGGTAGGTGGATACCGCTGGGTGGATGGGTTGGATCTGTCTCGTCATCGTCGTCGTAGTAGTCGTAGTCGTCGTTGTATATCCTGCTCATTGTTCGGAATTCAACTTTGTGTTGTACCGAATTAAATGTTATACCACACAATCTTTTGATATTTATATGTTGGATGGATTATCTATATTCCCTATATTGGAGGGATTGCTTCTGGATTCTTGGGTAGATGTAGATGTAGTTCGTTCGGTTCTATTCTTTATACGATAATCCCACGAGAACATTGTTCTAATCTATTCATTTACATGTGTATTAATATCACTATTTATATATAAAAGCCACGAGCTCATACGTTCGTTGTTGAGAAACAATGCTGATTGGAGTACATTTTTTGGTGAATTTTTGGCGTTGGCGTGAAAAGTGAAAAGATATTTTCGGACATGAAGCTTATAGATAGACATATGTGACTGACTTATTTAATTATGAATGACATATCTGTAAATGTAGGATTCTAATAACAGGGAAAACGATGACGCGTATTATATGTTTCGATCATA
>Ga0209092_10004785_pt1 | contig 11140 bp, 8 predicted proteins | sample FraStrMetagenome_FD_187446 | JGI IMG/M metagenome (GOLD analysis project Ga0209092, IMG submission 187446) | Marine eukaryotic phytoplankton communities from Arctic Ocean - Fram Strait ARC3M Metagenome (SPAdes) (version 2) | ecosystem: Environmental > Aquatic > Marine > Oceanic | place: Fram... | reverse complement strand
GATGAGCTCAAATCCGAGGAGGATCCTGCTCGATGAACCAACGTCAGGACTTGACCCTATTTCGAGACTGGAACTTTGGGAAATCATCAAGCGACTAGGCGAGAAAACAGGAACGGGATTTGAAATTTTTCCGATAAAATGAACGCAGAAGTCACTTGAGATAAAATCCTGATAAGCGGTTTTGTTGACCACACACTACATGGACGAAGTGAATGAACTCGCGCAAGAGGTCATTATTATGAGAAAAGGCGAAGGAAATGGTCATTTTCGATAACTATAAAGCTGTCTCAGAAAAAAAAATATTACGTCAGAATATTCCAAATACCGCCATGTCTATTTTTGACTAAAACACGAGTTATGGCGAAATCGAAAATTTAATTGACCAACGTTAAAGTCGTCAGCAAAGGCAAATTAGCAGATGTCAGATGTTCGCTTGGGCCCACCAACACTTTCTCTTTCAAAAAGGAAGCGGGTTTTAGATAGAATGATTTTTTAATTACGCTTTTAATGTTGATCATAAATTATGATTTCTTCTATTCACACCCAATTTCGAGAATCCAGATGTCAATATTAAACAAATTAAGCAATCTTTCGCCTCATTTGGAAAAATCATAAAAAGCGGAAACAACAAAACAGTCTGTATCGACGACGAAAAGAATCTTCCGAACGTTCTGAAAAAGCTTAAAAAGTTGGAAGAAGAAAATTTAATCAGCAACGTGCGTCCGATTTCTCCGTCTCTTGACAATCTTTTTTCATCGGATGCTCAAGAATTCGAAGAAGCGGACCACGCTGAAATCTACGCGAAAATCAAAGCAATCACCAAGCATCCTTCAAAATCTTCATTTTACAAATTTCTACACAGCCTTCAAAAATGCTTTGTTTTGGCGCTAAGCGAGATTCGCATTCTTGCTCTTCAACTCGTCATTCCTTGCGCAATGGTTATCGCAACCGTCAATCAGCTTGGAAATACAACTGACCGTCTCGATCAGCCCAAAATCTTCTTCGCGGATGTCCTCGACGAAATTTCCATGAAAGAAACAGATTCACAGTTTTCAAAAAACAACACAAAGCTGTATTTTCCCGGCGAGCATTACCACGGCGCACCTGCAGCATTATTTTGGCAGCAAAGCAACATGATGCGAGAGCAATTTTCAAATAGCAAGTTCTCGCTAGCTCACGCGCCATTTCACGTTCATCGCGCAAACCAACCGGTCGCAAAGGGGCCTGGCTTGTATTTTTCTGGAGTGACTTTAGGTTTGTTAAAACTCTTGCGCAATTTCAGCTCTTGAGATTATCATCAGCGAGCAAGTGCTTTCGGATGTAGTTGACTCAAGAACTCGATGCTGAATTGCCTCAAGCTTTTTTCAAAAAACGAATTTTCTAAGTTTCTAATTCAGTTTACAATTGCATCATCGGACTCATGATGACAGCTGCGCCGTTTGGAATGAATGCTGTTTCCGAGCGAGTGACAGGCTTCAAGTTTATGCAAGAACTCGTCGGCCTTCCACGCAAGATCTTCTGGGCCGGCCACTATTTTCTAACAATCGCAAAATTCGGCGTTCTACTTTTTCTGACAATATTTCTAACCAGCTTCTTGACAGGCAGCCACGAAGACTTGGAAATGCTAAGCGAGAACTACGGCGCGCTTTTGATGCTTCTGTTTGGTTTTATTCTCTCTCACACACCGATAAGCTTCATTATCGGGCGATTTTCAAGCGATTCGGCCAAGTTTGTCGGCGACCACTGCAATTTCAACGTTCTCGTGACGATGTTCACTTTCTTGACCGTGCTTACAATCCGGCTGTTCGACGATAAAGAGCTGAGCAACAGATTGAATCTTATCTTCATGCTGATTCCGAGCCATAATTTCGCGATGGGTCTTTTTGATCTTTACGTCAATGAAAATCTAAAAAGATTTTGCGTCGGAGATTTTCCAGAATACGGACCAAGACAAGTCTGCGAAGCTGGTTTGGTCGACATGGCGCAAGATATTTGGAGTTTCGAGTATCTAGCAGTTGGAAAATACATCGTCATGCAATTATGTTTGATTCCTGTTTATTTTGGAATTTTGGCATATCTTGAGATGCCAAAAAAACTTGCGACAACTGAGAAAAAAGTGGATTCGAGCGGATTGAAAATTGAAAATCTACGAAAAGGGGCGATTTTAAAAGATGCTTCTTTTGAGATTGAAAAAGGTAAAACAGCTTTATTTTATTTAACCTCATGTGACATCGTTTTTCAGGAAATACGATGTGTTTGCTAGGTCCAAACGGAGCTGGGAAGACTACTCTTGTGAAGATCCTCTGTGGACTTACAGATTACGATGATGGTTCTATCACCATTTCCGGCAGAGCACATTCTCCCACGGCGATTTCTGTATGTCCCCAGTTTGACCATTTGATGGACAAATTGACTGTTCAAGAAATACTCGCCTTTCTTTGCTACTCGCGGGGAATTTATGGTAAGTCAAATAAGTTTATTTTTCTCGCGTAATTTACGAGTCCTTAACTGATTTTTAAGATCTGAGTGTGATTGAGCACGCTCTTCATCTTCTCGGAATCGGCAAGTTCAAGAATACGCCGACCGGCGCTCTGTCAGGAGGAACCAAAAGAAAGCTCTCAGTTGCCTGCACTTTTATTAACAATCCTGATCTTTTCATTCTCGACGAGCCAACTTGCGGATTGGATCCAAGCTCGAGAGTGCAGATGAAAAAAATCTACGAAATTCTTCAAAAGGATGAGAAGATTGTCCTCGTCGCGACTCATACGATAGAAGAATGCCTTGCGCTCCAAGCCGGCGTCACTTTTCTCAGCAGTGGACAAGTCAAATTTCAAAGCGCAGACGTTTCAGCCTCTCTTGCTGCATTCAATCAGACTGTTTCAATAACGGCAAAAAATGGACTCCCCGAAAAATTGGCCAAGTTTTGCGAAAATAGACAAAATATTAAGATAGCGAGAAAAAAGGGATCAAATGAAATAGATTTCGAAATTCCGACCTGTAAAACAATGTCAGTTCAGTTTTGGGAACAGCTTTTGGAACTAAAAGAAAATAAGAAAATTGATAATTTTCATTTCTCAAGCCCAGACCTGCAAAAACTTTTTCTTAATATACTTCAATAAATTATTCGTACTGTAAGTAAAACAAATATATTAATGTTTTATTTATTTATTTTTTCTAAGCAAATATCAAATTTTTTGGGAGATTTTTGGTGCGTCTGTTCCTGTGCGTCCTAACTTTCTCGTTTATTTTGGTTCCTTTCGAAAAACTCGTTACAAGTGTTCTAACCGGAAAAAATAGAAAAATTAGCAGATCATCAGATTACAGTTGACGATTTTGTTGAAAAGCTTTCAACCGAAAAAGGCGAACAAGTTTTTAGTGAAATTGGAAAATTAACAACGACTCCGAAATATGAAGAAAGAAGCGTTTTCGCGCCCTCAAAGTTTCAAAACTTTTGATAGAGAGATATTCTGTTATGAAATATTTTAAACAGGACGATTTTTTCGGAATCATGAGCATCGGAGAAGACAAACCGGACATTCCGGCTCTCGATTACAAAATAAATGATAATAATTAACGACAGCACTCATTAAAAAAGTGCAAACTCTTCTAGAAAGTCAAGTGCGGCGTTTTAATCTTTTGTGAACTCAAGTTCAAAAGTACTTTACGATACCGGTCTTCGACGCTAGTAGCGTAACATTCTCTATATAAAAACCAAGCTTTTTCGTCAAGAAATCATTATCAGCACGATGAAAAAAGAGACGTTTGAAAAGTTGAGAAATGTTGTTGTTTTGTCTTGGGGCACTCTCGATCTTTTGTAAGTTAAATTATTTAAAAAAATATATAAAAAATTTTTTACATAAAAGCAACTAATTATTTAATTTTATATTATTAATACAAAATTGAAGGTTTCATTCCCTTCTTATCTTTGCCTGGAGCACACTGGACGAAATCTACAGAGAAGAAGAGTATTTTTCTAAAGATAGCCAGTCTATCAATGAAACTGCAGTAGATTTAAATTGTCAGAGCAGCGAGCTTGGAAATATCATTACCGTTGCCGGCGCTGTAGCTGGCTCCATTTTAATGATTAGCGGACTTCTTCGCGATTATCTCGGATTCGGACCTGGCCTTTTAATTATGAAGTCTCTTATCACAATCGGCTACATTCTCCTGGCAAACGCGGAGCCTCTCGGCTCTGATAATCTCTTATACGGCTGGGTGCTGCAATACGGCTCAGCTATCTCGCAGCTCTTTTTCTATATCCAACTTGCAAGGTTATTCGATCGAACGAGCTTCATCATCTCATGCATAATGCTAGCAATGGCTCTGAGTTCGTTCATTCCAGAATTATGGAAAGCTCTTTTGATCGAGCATGATTTCAGGTTGAGATTTTCAGAAACTTTCGGTCAAAATTATTCAGCTCGCAACACATGTCGGCAATTTTTGCCGGAATAATGGGATTTTCGATGATATTTACTGTTCTGTTCATGCCTTGGTATAATCTTGAAACGAAAGATTCTTACAAAAGTCTTTTAATTATGGTTCTATATATAAACAAATTTTAGGTTTTATGCCGAAATTATCAAATTTGAGATTCAGATAGCCAAGATAAAGAACCAATAAAAGCCGTTATAAAACAAAAACTTCCGCTTATGGAGCGTAAAGAAGCGACTGAAATCAACGAGGAAACTTCATTTTTGCGAGATTTTCTGAGAAGAATTCGTGTGTTTGTAAATCCAAATTATCTTGCTGCTCTTTGTGTTTTTTCAAGCGGGAATTTCATCGTTCACAATGTTCTCGCGCTGATAACACAAATTATTGGTAAAAACAAATGATCAAAATTAATGTTAAAAAAATAAATTTTAAGAGCAAAACAAGGATGAACTCAAAAACACGAGCGTTTCAGCTGTGATCACACAATTCAACACTTTGAAAATCATCCTCTCAGGCGGCCTAACTGTCCTTTTTGGAATCATTATTACTTTCACAAAACGAAAATTTTCAACAACGACAAGAGGAGATTACAATTTGAAGCAGCTTGTCATCCCTTTTTTGTTTCATTTGCTTGCGCTTGTGCTAGTTATTGCTGGAATCGAGACGAGCGACACAGTTGCTGGAATGTGGATTCTCTTTGTCGGATTTGGATTTATTCAGGCGACTCCATACTTCTTTGAAGTTAATGAACGGGTCATTTTTGACTTACAAATTTCTTACTTGAATAAACGTTTGTGCATCCTTGAAAAAGATTATAGAAATATGCTTCCCATTCGAAGTTCACGGAGTCGGATTAGCGTCAGTCGAACTTCTTGGCGGCCTGCTAAATTTTCTCGGAGCGCCAATTCTTTCTCACTTTGAAAAATCTAACAATTTCGACGCTCTTCGACTTTCTATTTGGATTTCTGGAGTTCTTGGCGCACTTGTAAGTTATTTTTAATTATTCATTGAATTATTTAAAAAAATAAAATTAAGCCGATTTTTCTTTTCCTGCCGTTTGCGTTCAAAATCGGCCCAAGCTGGTTTCTGAATTTGGATAGACAACGACGAGAAAAAATGGCAATTGAAAATTCTGATCATTCTGCAAAAAACGTGCAATAAACTCAATTTGAAAGTGGCGCCCAACCGAGCAGGCACGAACCAAGTGCGTGACCAATTTGAGAAAATCCACAAATGTCGATTTTTCACAAAAATAAAAAAGTCACATTTTGAAGAGAAATTTCGCAGAGGCGCAAAATGGCGCTCTATGCTTTTCTGTGTATTTTTGCGATTGGATTTGCACAAGGAAGGTTCCCTTTTCCGATTGTTTTGCATTTTTTCGCAATTAGCTTAAATTATTTATTAATTTTTCGGTAATTTTCGTAAACGAAAGCAGCACTTGGAACTTTCAAAAAAGAATGTGGCGTTTCTCAGTTCGATTGTCGTCCAAACACGCCGACGGACGAGTCGGAATGTATGAAATCAAACTGCTGTTGGGTTCCTTCTGACGATAAAAACGCTCCGTGGTGTACTTACACTTCCAATTCCGACTACACTATCGTCCAGCACGGTTTGCTGAATTCAAACAGTGGCTTTGCAAAGCTCACTCGTCCCGACCACCCGACCTGGCCGGACACGCTCGCTAACTTGTTTTTCCAAATCGACCGGCAGCTTTTCTCTGAGACGTCTTTTGTCGACCGGCTTCAGATCACGGATTCGTCAAATTCGCGACATCGACATACTGAGAAGCCAATTTTTATCGCGAATTCCACTTTTGTTCCGGAAATCAAAGACGGCGAAAAACTCGGAAAAGACTATCTCACAGGCCCGTTAATATTCAGCGACCAGTTTATCGAGTTCTCTATCCCTCTTGACCCAGCGAGCCCGCTGTATGGCGTAGGAGAACGAAGAGGACCGCTGGTCGTGCCTAGAGATGGTTGGGCACACTCGATATGGACGAGAGACGTTCCACCGATAGTCAACTTGAATCTGTACGGCGATCAGCCAGTTTTTTTAATTGGAAATACGGGATATATTTTTTGGAATTCAAATGGAAAGCAATTTCAGGCCTTTAAGGTTTGTTTTTATTTTATAAAATATAAAATAATTAAAAATTCAGGATCGAATGACAATCAGATCGCTTGGCGGAATGATCGATCTCTTCATTGTTCGTGGAAACTCGACTGAAAACGCGGTATCTCTGATCCAAGAAATTATCGGCGCGACTTACTCCCCGCCAGAATGGGCTTTTGGATACCATTTATGTCGCTGGGGCTACAACAGCTCTGATGAAACTTGGAGCGTTAACCAGAAAATGCGGGAGGCTAAGATGCCACAGGAAGTACAGTGGAACGACATCGATTACATGGACGGAAAGAAGGATTTTACGATTGATCAAGACGCGTTTGCGTCGCTCCCGCAAGTTATCAATGATATTCACGCAAATGGACAGAAATATGTTTTAATTATTGACCCAGCAATTTCAACAACGGCCAATTACTATCCATATGTAAACGGGATCGGGGACGACATTTTCATCAAGGACGAAACTGGCGCGCCTGCCGTTGGCGAAGTCTGGCCAGGCGCGACAGTTTTTCCGGATTTCACGCATCCGAACTCGAATAATTACTGGCTAGAAATGTTGTCTTTTTTGTACACACAAGGCGTCGAATTCGACGGAATCTGGATCGACATGAACGAGCCTTCCAATTTTGTCGCTGGCAGTTCCAAAGGCTGTCCGATCAGCTCACTTAATTCTCCAAAATTTGAACTGCCAGTTGTTGACAAAAGTCTTTTCGCAAAAACACTTTGCCCGAGTTACAATCAAATCGGCGGGACGCATTACGATTTGCACAATCTCTACGGACTGCACGAAACAAAAGCGACAAGCTATGCTCTAAAAGCGTTGAATTCCGATTTGAAGCCGTTTATTCTCTCTCGCAGTACTGCTCTTACATCTGGAAGACACGCGGCGCATTGGACTGGAGACAATTTTTCGAAATGGGAAGATTTGAAATATTCAATCACGGCGATGGTGAATCTGAACATTTTCGGTATTAAAATGGCGGGAGTCGATGTTTGTGGTTTTCAAGGTCCGAACGCCGAAGAAGAAATGTGCGTACGCTGGCATCAAATGGGCGTCTTTCTTTACAGCTTTTTCAGAAATCACAACACAATCGGCGCGCCCGGCCAGGAACCATTTGTTTGGAGCAGCAAGGGCCAGGATGCGATTAGAATCGCGCTAGAAAAACGTGTTGAGCTTGTTCCATATCTGTCATCAACTTTCAAGACAGAGAGCATGTTCATCCGGCCCATTTGGAATTCGACAATTGACACACAATTTTGGGTTGGCCGAAATATCATGGTTTGCCCGATTCTTGGACCCGCAATGCAATTTCTTGACTGCTTTTTTCCAGAAGCTGGAAACTGGTGCAATGTTTTTGAAACAAATTCTTGCGTTCAGGTTGATTCAGGAAACCCAATTCGACGGATCGAAACAGAAATGAATTCAATACCAGCTTTTTACGCACCAAAAACTGCAACGATTCTTCAGAAAAAAGCAATGACACTCACAAAAGCTCGTCAGCTGCCACTTGATCTTGTTCTTAACCTCAAAAATGGAGAAGCAGAAGGAGAAGTCGTGTTTGATGATGGCGAGACTGTAAATTCCGAATCACTTTTGCTCAAGATTACTGTAAAGAACTCTCTCTTGAAGCTGAGCTGCGAGACGGATTCAAAATCGAAGAAAAATTTAGAGTCAAAGCTGAAAAGAAATTTGAATATTGGACAAATCATTAAAACAGGATCATCCTTTAATGACTCAAAGCTGAGATTCAATTCTGGAAATTTATTTTTGAACAAAAACTTGCTTGTTTTGACTGAATTTTGTTCTAAAGAATATGAGATTTATCTTCAATAAACGAATTATATTCACGAAAGAGTTATATTTTGGAAATCGAAGAAAGCAGCATAATGAGCGCAGCTCAATTATTATTTAAATTGAAAGGCTTGGACAACAATGAAGTAATTATGGTTTAATATCACAGACATCAATACCTCTCAGACTGAGAATTGCAACACATTTCACAGAGAATAATTTCCAAGCAAAATATTCTCTACTAAAGTTAACTACAGCTGGTAATTAACCCCTTGAAGTTTCCGACGAATTTTCCGGTTTATTCAATATCTTGAGAACTTTGAAGCTCCGTTTCTCGCACTGACGATTTTAGAAAGCTTTATTCACGTGATACTCTGACTTAGACCGGGTGGCGGGCGGATAGATTCACAATGCTGTTTTTGTGAATGCCATTCGTAATTTTGTTATTTTGTTTTTAATTGTCGCTTTAAAATTTAGTTTATTGCTCGTTTTTTGCAGAATGATCAGAATTTTCAATCTCCATTTTTTCTCGTCGTTGTCTGTCCAAATTCAGAAACCATTTCGGGCCGATTTGGAACGCAAACGGCAGAAGTAGAAAAATCGGCTAAATTTTTTATTTAAATAAATACATTAATGATTAAAAATGACTTACAAGTGCGCCAAGAACTCCAGAAATCCAAATAGAAAGTCGAAGAGCGTCAAAGTTGTTAGATTTTTCAAAGTGAGAAAGAATTGGCGCTCCAAGAAAATTAAGCAGGCCGCCAAGAAGCTCGATCGACGCTAATCCGACTCCATGAACTTCGAATGGGAAACATATTTCGATAATCTATTTCAAGGATCCAAAAAAATTTATTGAAATAAGAAATTTTTTTAAAAAATGATCCGTTCATTAACTTCAAAGAAGTATGGAGTCGCCTGAATAAATCCAAATCCGACAAAAAGAATCCACATTCCAGCAACGGTGTCGCTCGTCTCGATTCCAGCGATACATAATATAAGCGCAAGCAAATGAAACAAAAAAGGGATGACAAGCTGCTTCAAATTGTAATCTCCTCTTGTCGTTGTTGAGATTTTCCGTTTTGTGAAAGTAATTATGATTCCAAAAAGGACAGTTAGGCCGCCTGAGAGGATGATTTTCAAAGTGTTGAATTCTGTGATCACAGCTGAAACGCTCGTGTTTTTGAGTTCATCCCTGTTTTGCTCTTAAAATCTAGCTTGTTTACTTAAATTTTGATCGATTGTTTTTACCGATAATTTGTGTTATCAGCGCGAGAACATTGTGAACGATGAAATTCCCACTCGAGAAAACACAAAGAGCAGCAAGATAATTTGGATTTACAAACACGTGAATGCTTCTGAAAAAATTCCGCAGAAATGAAGTTTCCTCGTTGATTTCAGTCGCTTCTTTTCGCTCGATCAGCGGCAGTTTCTGTTTTAAAACGGCTTATATAGGTTCTATATCCTGGTTGTCTAAATTAATTTGATTATTTGGGTATAAAAACTCATAATTTGTTATTATAGAACCGTAATTAAAAGACTTTTGTAAGAATCTTTCGTTTCAAGATTATACCAAGGCATGAACAGAACAGAAAATATCATCGAAAATCCCATTATTCCGGCAAAAATTGCCGACATGTGTTGCGAGCTGAATAATTTAGACCGAAAGTTTCTGAAAATCTCAACCTGAAATTGTGCTTGATCAAAAGAGCTTTCCATAATTCTGGAATGAACGAACTCAGAGCCATTGTTAGCATCATGCATGAGATGATGAAGCTCGTTAGATCGAATAATCTCGCAAGTTGGATATAGAAAAAGAGCTGCGAGACAGCTGAGCCGTATTGCAGCACCCAGCCGTATAAGAGATTGTCAGAGCTGAGAGGCTCCGCATTTGCCAGGAGAATGTAGCCGATTGTGATAAGAGACTTCATAATTAAAAGGCCAGGTCCGAATCCGAGATGATCGCGAAGAAGTCCGCTAATCATTAAAATCACGCCAGCTACAGCGCCGGCAACGGTAATGATTTTTCCAAGCTCGCTGCTCTGACTCGAACAAATTGAATTTACTTCAGTTTCATTGATAGACTGGCAGTCTTTAGAAAAATACTCTTCTTCTCTGTAGATTTCATCCAGTGTGCTCCAGGCAAAGATAAGAAGGGAGTGGAACCTTCAATTTTGTGTTATTAAATTATTAATATATATTATATAAAACTAAATAATTCGTTGTTTTTATAAAAGCTTTTTATTAATATATTTTTTTAAATAATTTTACTTACAAAAGATCGAGAAAGCCCCAAGACAAAATAACAACATTTCTCAATTTTTCAAACGTCTCTTTTTTCATCGTGCTGATAATGATTTCTTCGCGATAAAGCTTGGTTTTTATTAACAGAATGTTACGCTAGATCGGTATCGTAAAGTACTTTTGAACTTGTTTGAACTATTTACAAAAGATTATAACGCTTCACTTGACTTTCTAGAAGAGCTTGCATTTTTAATGAGTGTGGTCGTTAATAATTATCATTTATTTTGTAATCGAGAGCCGTAATGTTTTTACGCACCGAAAACTCCGACGATTCTTCAGAAAAAAGCAATTATTATTTTTATTGGAAGGCTTGGACCAGTGTTCAAAATATTGCCAAAAATTTTCGCGAGCGAGCGAGCGCGAGCTGGACCTTCTTAATTTTTTCGCAAGCGAGCGAGCGCGAGCTAGATAATGTCTTTTTTCCCGAGCGAGCGAGCTAGCTCGCCCGCTCGCTCGCGCTTGTATGCTCGCGAGCTTCATTGCGCTCGCGCA
>Ga0209092_10004784_pt1 | contig 11143 bp, 8 predicted proteins | sample FraStrMetagenome_FD_187446 | JGI IMG/M metagenome (GOLD analysis project Ga0209092, IMG submission 187446) | Marine eukaryotic phytoplankton communities from Arctic Ocean - Fram Strait ARC3M Metagenome (SPAdes) (version 2) | ecosystem: Environmental > Aquatic > Marine > Oceanic | place: Fram... | reverse complement strand
TATATCGGAAGATGTTAACTCACAATACAATATATTTAAATTTTTAAGACGGGATATCGATAAATTAGATACAGATAATGCGAAACTATTGCGAAAAAAAAGAGAGCTGGAATATTTGGTTTCTACAAAAAAAATGGAACTGGAAGATTTAAGTAGAGAGAAAAGAGCTATAAAAAGATCTATTCAATCTATAAATAACTATCGCAATGATTTAGAAAGATTAAATAACGATTCAAGAACCGAAATTGAAGAAAAAGATGGTTTATATTAATATATTTACCCCTCACGTGTACAGTCAAAGAATAATATTTTTTGTATAAAAAAATATTATTTTTCTTAGTTTTATCCTATTTCAAACACATATAAAATATGGATTTTTATATTTTTTTAATAATTTGAATTTTTATTCAGATTTAATTTTAAAATTTCTTGGTTCGAAAATGTTTTCCTTTTCCTCATTGTTTTCCTCATTATTTTCCTCATTGTTTTCCTCATTATTTTCCTCATTGTTTTCCTCAAACTTTCCCTTATCCTCATCAAATTCTTTATCAATATTTTTCTTAGCGATATCTTTTACTCCAATATTGGAACAACAGTTGAAAAGTTTCATCCATTCTTTTTTAATTTTTTGAGGTCTATAATCATCTAATGTTTTCCTTGCCTTTTCTGCGTTTTCCTTTCTTTTCTCTGGACTAGTTTTGTAAAAGGATTCCAAGGTCTCTGATAGATTCGTAATATCATTGTCCATATCTGTTTTGTCAACTTCATACTGGTATACAAATTCTTTGACTTTTTCTGTAATTTCTTTTGGTCCATCAATATTGCTAACAATTAACGGAATTCTTCTGTCTAAACATTCGCATACAGTGTATCCAAAAGGTTCATAAATTCCAGAACATACATTGGCGCCGATATTATCATAGTAATATTGTTTTACTTTTTTATCACAAGTAAATTCAATAATTTCCAATTGATCTTTATATTTCTCCTGTAGTTTTTTCCAATAAACATTTCCACCCTTATTAAAATCAACACCCATGTTGAACACTTTTACATTGTCAAGAGCCATTTGTCTAATTGTTTCAATCGCCAGTTCGGGTCGCTTTCTAGGCACGTGTCTTCCAATATAACCCAAATGATCAACGTTGTAATTGTTAAATACAAGCTGATCATCGTATTTTGGGGTGTACATATTATAAATAACAACAGGCTTTGCTTCAAAATCCCCGTAGCCAAATTCTTCATAGTACTCTTTTTCAGCTTTACTAATCAAAACAACAAAATCGCTATTTTGAAAAGTAACTTCTTGCTGTGAAAAGTTATTGGTATATTGCGATCCCAAATTTGTAAGATGTTCCATTTTAATTAAAGAATGACATACCGAAACAATAGGCATTTGTGGAAATTCTTCCTTAATTTTTTTGATTGTATCTAAAGCAATCCAAAGATTATTTACACACAAATCAATATCTTTAAAAGCATGGTAAATATCTTCTTCCTTATTGATAATACGAATGCCAGGATACACATCGTGAAAATTTTCAGGTGCTTTATCTAAATAAGCTAGAAATATAGGAATAGTCTCATATTCATCATCATCTTTAAACATGTCAATAAAGTTCAATACCCATGTAGATACGCCTCCATAAATAATAGGAGGGAGTTCATTGGTTAAAAGTCCTATTTTTTTCTTTTTTGTTGTATTTTTTGCGGATACATTATTTTTAAATAATTCAAATAGAATTTTAGATTTATATTTAAAATATGCCGAAAACACAATGAAAATAATCACAAAAATAGATGCGTCACGTGTTATGTCCATTTGTAAAGTTTGAATAATATAGATAAATGCTTTATCTTTAAACCTAATCAATTTTTATAATAACTTCTTTTTATAGAGTAGTAAAATAAAGCTCTGAATAGTTCCAAGTCAATGTTTCCGCAGAACTAAATTTTTTAGTTACAGGATTGTATTGTTCGGCCAAGTCTAAATTTTTATCTAGAGAGATAATTGTATTTAAAATTGAATTTCCGGGAAAATATAAGTGTTCGTAATTATCCACACTACTCAAATAAAAAAAAACTTGTGCTAAAGCTAAACTACAAATAATCCATGCTTGACCATCATAGTATGCGTCATTTTCATACCGACCAATTAAACATGTGTAATTTAAATCATATTTTTTCTGAAAAATATCTTCTAAATTAGAACCGGTTTTTAGTAATCTTTGAACGCCGAATAATTTAATAATTTCTGGATCAAAATCAACGTGACAAATCGCCAACAAAATGGAAGCATCGTCGCCTCTGCTAATATTTCCATCCGTGTCAAAAGAACTTATAATATCATCTGTTCCTATATGATGTAGAAGATGATTATGTATATATGTCATTTTTTCTTCTAAAGTTTCGGATAAAATAATTTTTTCCGATATTTCAGATTTAACTTTACATACCTCTTTTAAAAATTTATATTGAACAACGCGTGTATAAAAATGCCATCCTATAATTTCTTCCCACAAATCAAAACAGGGAACATTTACGTTTTCCAAAATATATGATAAATCCTTTTCAATAATAGGTAAAATAAGACATTCCGCTATTTTTTTGTGACTGTCTTTCAATAATTCGTAAAGTTTGAGCATATTCAGTCCACGCAAAGCAGGACCGTCGTTTTGAGGCCTTCCCCAAGGATCATTATACGCGGATCCATCTATATTTACTTTTGGTTCACCCAATCCGGTAAGAGTATTTAATTCTTGTATTTCAGCGCAGTTATTTATATAGTTTATAATTTTTACAAAATAAATATCTTTTTTAGTTTTTTTATACAGATCAATAAAAACACGCATAACTAACGACGCGTCTCTGACCCAATGATATCTGTATGGTGGGTCTGAACTAGGAGAAGCTATGACCATTCCCTTTTTCCCTCCATGATCTAAATTATTTTCAATATGTGTTAAAATTTTCTTGCGCAAAGTACTATTCATTTACTATTATAGAGAGATTTTTTATTTTCCAAAAAAAATACGTTGGTAAAATATATGTTGTCAAAATATATACTCAAAATTATGTTTTAATTATATATTTTTGTTTTTAATAGAGAGGTTTTCGTTTTTTCTTACCAGATTTGCGCTTTTTCTTACCAGATTTTCGTTTTTTCTTACTGGTTTTTTTAGCTTTTTTTCTGGCACTATTTTTTCTTCTACTTTTTTTTCTGCCATTTTTACCACCTCTTTTATCACTTTTCCCTTTACCCTGTTGAGAACAAGGATTAGATAATAAATCTTTTTTCGCGCATCTCATTATTTCATCAATTGTATTTTTTAATAACGGTAATGTATCCAATGATACTCCCTCGCCTAACATTAAAAATGTATTATATCCAACGCATGTTCTAAAGAAGTTTTCCATATAATACGCCCCTTCTGCGCTATCTAGAAATGTGGCAAATAATTGATTCTGTAATTCATCCACATAGTTTTGCTCATCGGTTAAAAACGCATTTGAAATATGACTGATCCATGTCCTGGGTTTATTTGTAGGTACGTCGTCTCCTCTGAAAAAATTTAATTTTTTACATAACACTAGCTGTGACGCATGCATGTTAACACCATTTACCGGTACAATTGAACCGCTGCCAAAAGTGGTGGCGTGATTAACAATTCCCTTAATCCCAAGGTTGCGACCGAAGCCATCCGATATTAAACACATTACAATTGGCAACCTTGTTAATGTGGAGAACCCACGTTGTCTACAAGATGTGTTTGTACAACCATATAAAAAATCTACGACATTTATTTTATAGTTATACCAAACATCAGTTGCGCTTTTCATTGACTCCACGTTTTTAAGAGAACCGTTTTTATCTATAAAAAAATCAATACTGCCAACAGAACCAATATCATAAATAAAAAAAACTCCTATTGGTATTTTATCTTGAATTTCAGACTGTGCGCCTCCTTCGCAAGTAGCTGTGTCAATTGAACCAATTGACATATAAAAATTCCCAACTTTCGGAAAATACCCCACACGATAAATAGATTCGCAAGTTTCCAAAAAGCCATTAACAATATTAACGTATGTTCCTACCTCACGGACTATTTCATCTACAATCCCATTCGAAAAATCAACATCCTCGTCATCGCTATCAAATAAAAACGACATTATATATATATATATATATATATAATCTATTTCGCATTTTCAATGTCTTGTTAAAATCTGGGTCTGCGTTACATATCAAATTGGTTAAAACATAATAATATTTTATGAAAAATAATATTATTTTTCATAAAAGCTTATTTTGGTAAAGCTTTTTCTAAAAGCTTATTTTGGTAAAGCTTTTTCTAAAAGCTTATTTTGGTAAAGCTTTTTCTAAAAGCTTATTTTGGTAAAGCTTTTTCTAAAAGCTTAAAATTGAAGTATTTTTAATGTAAATAGTTCTTGTCAAAAAACATAAAAAAATGATTATAGAAAAGTATGAAAACTATAATTTGTCTTTGGGTAAAAATAAAACCGAAAATGATCAATTAATAACAGACGCAGAAGATAATGATTATTGGGTACATATTTCAGAATACCCGAGTGGACACTGTATTATTGAAAATCCTGAAAATATCAAAATACCAAGAAAAGTTCTGAAAAGAGCTTGTTGTTTGGTTAAACAACACTCTAAACGCAATTCAATAAAAAATTTAAGTTTTGATATTACTCAAATTAAATACATTGAAAAGACAAACATATTGGGACAAGTCATCGTCACAAAAAAGTTAAAACAAATAAATATTTAAATTATATTGTTAATAATTCAAATGAATTTTATTTGAATTATTATATTTTTAATTTATATATTTTTAATTTTTAATTTTAATTTCCAGATGCGTATTCTTCCATTTCTTGTTTGTATCGTTCTGAATCTTTGGCAGCCATTTCTAAATAAGCCTTTAATTCCGATTTGGCAAGAGCTTTCCAAGATTTACCAAGTTGTTGTTGAAGATGTCCCACGTTAATCTTCTTTCCCTGTTTTTTAAGGTCAGACATGAGAGCTGGTCGTTTTTCATTACAATAAAACAAATATGCGGTTCCCGCGCGCTTTGGCTTGTTTGGGTCCTTTAATTTGGGCATTTTCATCTGTGTTCCCAGAAATTCCTGGGTTAATTCCTCAATTTTATCTACTTGTCCAAGCTTAATACAAACACTCGTAAGGAGATGCTTGTGAGATTCGAACCAAAGGTGGTTAATAGTGCTAGTGTCATTATGAAAGAGAATACTGGACATGGTTGTTATATAATACAATTAGAGGGTTATTATTAAATCAATTTTTTTGAATATATTATATATTTGGTAAATTCAATTACTTTTATGCGTTTCAATTGTCATTTTATTACAATTAAAAATATTTTATAATGAATATATATATATATATATATATATATATATTCCAATTGTCAAATAATTTACAATTATATGTTGTATGAATTTAAATTATCGGTATAAATTTACTTTTTAACTTTTTTAAGGATTTTCTTTTTTTTAATTTTCATTTTTTTGATTGAACCACCTGTCAATCTATCATTTCGTTCCCTTTTATATTTAATATATTGCTTTTCTAGGTCCGAAATCTCTTCCAACCACATATTCTCAATTGTGCGTTTCTTTAAAATTTCAAGTTGTTTTAATTTTTCTTCACATTCTTTCATCAGTTTTTCGTAGTTTTCTTCTTCTACACTATCAATTGTCATGGATCGGAGATATTTAAAACCTTCGTCTTCATCAATAATATCAAATCCCATAGTTTTTAATAATTCAATAACCGTATCTTTCTTTTTTTTCCTCAAATCCAAATTATCATCACACTGTTCTTTAATAAATCTCGCTTTATTGCTCAATACTTTAACAATTCTTTGTAATTCTTTGATTAAATATGCCTTTCTTTTTCCATATAATTCAAGTCTCACTGGATAATAAGCATCAACGATATCTTCTACTTTATTATATTTTTTTAACTTTTGTTTTTCGTCAAATAAATGCATGTTGCTAGTTTTTTTAGTAGTATAAAGACGGAGTGCCTTTTCCAATCCATTACATCCGAAATTTTCTTTTTTTGGCAATAATTTATTGACTGTTCCACTCATTAAATTAATTGTAAAATGAATAGTTGCGTCAGTACACATATCTGTATATGATTTAATAATTTGTTTTTTATTTGTTTTCTTGGCATCCCCAATTAAAGTTTCCAAAAATATCTTGTAATCTTCTGTCCATGTTCCAAGTGGTAACTCAGTGACTTCAATCTTATCAGTTCCGATTATTTTATAACAACCTTTAATCAAATATTTATCACTCATGATTTTTTCAATTACACCATTGAAACCCTCATAATATGGTCTTATGATTGTGGATGTTGTTTTATTTTTTAATTTATTTTTAATAGAAGTGATAATATCCGACACATTATAACACATAATATCTGTTGAAAATCCAGTTCCAATGCCTTTACTGCCATTAACAAGAATCATTGGAATAATTGGCGCATAATATTCTGGTTCAACAGAAGTCCCATCGTCATCAAGATTATTCAAAACATTTCTATCCGCGTCAATAAATATATTTTTTGTAATTGTTGTATTAAGCATCGTAAAGATATATCTTTCACTCGCATGATCTTTACCACCTTTAAGTCTTGTGCCGAATTGACCATTTGGCATTAAAAGTGAGATATTATTAGATCCCACAAACTCTTGGGCTTGGTTAATAATTGCTTCTGTCAATGATTTCTCACCGTGGTGATAGCAAGAATGTTCCGAAACATAACCTGCGAATTGAGCAACTTTAATTTCTCTGACGAGATTTCTTTTAAAAGCGGCAAACATAATTTTACGAGTACTGATTTTCAATCCATCCATCAAATTTGGAATAGATCTTTCGCAATCATATTTTGAAAAGTGAATCATTTCACGATCTACGAAATCGGTGTAGGAAATTTCATTGGTGCTTGGGTTTAATACAGATTGTTTGTCATAATTGCCGAGCCATGTTTTCCTGTCATCCGCTCTTTTTTTATTAAAGACTTTATCCATGGAATTATCACACTCTATTCCTGCCCACTTGAAACACACTTCTTTTTTGTTTTTAAAATATTCTTTAAATTCTTTAGCACAACTTGTGCCAAGACCTTTATAATATTTAATTTTCCAACCTTTGCCGTCATTATGTGTTTTTTTCCAATCTTCATATTCTATTTCGTAGTAAAAGCTCTTTACCATAGAACCTTTTGTTGCTTTAATAATAGGAGTATTCATAAAACCAAGAAAAGAATCTATTTTAATAAGATCGTGCCACTGTGAATGGAATAGGTTTAAACAAAGTCCTTTGATATGAGCGCCGTCTAGATCTTGGTCTGTCATAAATAATACTTTACCATAGCGAAGGCGTTTTTTAATATCTGCCATATTTTTATATTCTTGGTTTGTTTCCAAACCCATGATTTTTTTAATATTTGCGATTTCGCAATTTTCATTGAGTTTAGATTGACTAATATCTAAAACATTCAAGAGTTTACCCTTCAAAGGGAAAACGCCATATTTATTTCTATCTTCTTTGCATAATCCGGAAACAATTCCTGCTTTAGCTGAATCTCCTTCGCACAAAATTAAGATACATTCAGATGAACGCATTGTTCCAGCCCAATTAGCATCCATCAACTTTGGAATACCACGAATACTCTTGGTTTTTCGACCATCCGTTTTCTTGGCTGCTTTATTGTCTTTTAATTCTGTTAAACTGATGGCGGCGTCCATGACACCAAGTTTGATAACAGATTTGATGAAACCGTCTGGGATTTCACATCGTGATCCAAATTTGGAGACAGGGGTATTCAATGTTTCTTTGGTTTGACTATCAAATGCTGGATTTTCAATAACACAATTCACAAAAAGCATCAATTGTTCTTTGATGGTGCTTGCTTTAACCTTAATCTTTTTCTTTTTTTCAATAAAATCAGAGGTTTTTTTGACAATTTGATTGAGGAGATAATCAACATGTTTTCCACCTTTCATCGTGTTAATGCCATTCACAAATGAAACTTGTGTAAATTCGCCATGTGGTGTTAAGCAAACCGCAAATTCCCATCTTTCGTTGTGATGGTAAAAGACTCGCTTGGTTTCTGTTTTATTTCCGATATACAAGTTAATATATTGTTCAAAAGTTCTACAGGGGACAGCCTTTTTATTGAAACGAACTGTGACAGATTTGTCTGTTACAGCGCCAATATCGTAAGTGCGTTTTTTCAACATACTGAATAAATCAGGGGTGATTTTATCAATACCAAACCGTTCAAAATCAAGTTTGAACGATACCTTTGTATACGGTTTGGACTTGCTTTTTCTGGTTTTTGGCGGACAAATCTCTGACAGATTATTTTTGAATTCTTGCGTGTATTTAAGACCTCTAATGTGATCTACCGTTTCAACACTCCCCCAAGTAGAATAAATTAGTACCAATTTAAATCCAAAACCATTCTTACCACCTACAATCTTTTTCTCTGTTTTACTGTAGTTGGTAGAAGTCATCAGGTGTCCAAAAATCATTTCAGGAATCCAAAGTTTGTGTTCGGGGTGTTTCACAACATCAATACCATTTCCATCATTTGTAAGAGAAATAATACCCGTTTCAACATCAACTTCAACATCAATAAAGGAGACGGGTACAATACCCTTTTCTTTATTTTTGTATTTCCCTTGCAAGCGAATATAATGATCACGACAGTTTACAATGGCCTCATCAAAGCATTTGTAAAACCCAGCAATCCATTCAAACTTTTTGAAGCGCATTTCATCACCGTCTAAAGTCCAATTTTCAACTTCGTCTTTTTCGACAGAACCAATATAAGTATCAGGGGCATCTTTAATATGCTCTTTTTGAGTCTTTTTTTGGTATTGACTTGATAAATCGTTTTTTTGTTTTTTTAATGACACGGTTTTTTGTTTTTTTAATGGCATGGTTTTATTTATTTTAATATAATTATTTGTTTATATCGTTTTTCAATTTTTTTTATATTTCAAAAAAATACAATTTGTTTAACCAATTGATGTATGTATTATAAACACATTCTTATGATTTATTCATTGACATTGGTTGAATACCGTTTTCAATCAAATTATATTAAAATATTAATTTATTAACACAAATAGAGAGAAATACCAATTAAAAACGGAGACCATGTAAAAATATTATTCGGGTATAGAAACTTTACACCGATGAAACCAAAGAGATCTGAAAAAAATATTTATTTGATATAATGCCTTACCGTGTAAATTATAGATCACACCGAACGATAATAAAAGAGTGAAATGTATAATTTATACCGGAATTATAATCTTCGCGTTATTATAATCTTCGCGTTATTATAATCTTCGCGTTATTATAATCTTCGTGTTATTCTTGTTCAATATCATTTTTATATTTATAAAAAAAAATATCTGGAATAATTTATTATGAAAGGACAGAAACTCGTAAGAAAAAAACTCGCTCTTAAAACATTATATATATATTATATATAATGACGAGTTTATCAGAAGAAACCAAAGAAGAAAGTGGACACATAATTCATATAGTGGGAGCTGGTGGTCGCGTTATTAACTGGGAGGAAGGGGGTGCTGTAAAGACTGTCATAGATTGGCTTACAGAACATGAAGAAGTTACACACATACGATGGGATGGTGACGGCCTTAATGAATATAATTTTACAGGAATATTTAAGAGAATTATTGAAATACCGGATAGAAAATTTGTCTTTGAAAAAGTTAAATGGAAGGATGGAGCTGTTCTACCGGAAAACGTTAATACCAAGATAAATGGTATGCGACCAAAATATCTCCTATTGGCGATTGAGGGTATTGGAAATACTATTAATAAACAAGGACTTGATACAGTTGTTACAGTATTAAATTTGGGTGGTGGTCCTGTTGTTCTCGCAACACAAGATTATTTTAAATTCGTTGATATTGTGGAATTTATAAACATAAATATTGAAAAATTCGAAACAGAAAAAACAAAAGGATTGGGTAGTTATACAATCAGTGATTTGGGACAAACCGATGAAAATGGAGCACCCAAGAATATTGATGTAGAGATTGTATTTGATGAGACTGTTGGAAACAATATGGTGAAGAAGCTACTACGTCAAGAGAGTGACATGCTCCTATGTCAATCGCGGATGCAAGAACAAGAACGCATAAAACTACATATGGAACGACGAGAATACCTCGAGCAGCAAATGAGATCGCATCAGGATGGATCTGATAATGATTGTATGTGTGAGGAATGTAAAAATGCTCATGCTGAATGGGGCGCTGATATGGTATATAGAGGAGGTAGAAAAACACGCAGAAAAAAAAATAAACGCAAAAAAACCAATAAAAAACGTAGAAAGAAAATCAATAAAAAACGTGGAAAGAAAACCAATAAAAAACGTAGAAAGAAAAGATAAATCCAACGCACGTGGCTAACGATATATATATATATAATATATAATATTTTTATATAATATATATGGACAAACATCAGGACCATACTACAAACCCCTGTATGATAAATTAAGCGATATTGAATATTTAGAACATATGATACCCCACCACCAAGTCGCTATTGATATGTCACGTTTAGTACAGCCACGTGTGGAATCGGTTACAATATTAAGTTTATGTAGAGATATTATAAGAAAACAGTCGTATGAAATTTTTGAAATGAAAGGAATGAAAAAATATAGAGGCGACGTCGTCTCAAATAATATGTGGAGAAAAGAAAACCCAATGACCTCATTGGACCTCTATAATCCGAATTTATCAAAAACAACATGTAATCCATTATTTTTTAAACCGAATGATCATTCAAAAATGATGGAAGGAATGGTATTAGATCAAAAAAAATATTTAGAACATATGATACCTCATCACCAAGTTGCCATTGATATGAGTCGGCGTTTATTATTACATACTAATAATTCTTATTTGTTAGAATTTTGTAGAAAATTAATAATTGAACAACAGAGTGAAATATTTTATATGAAGAATTTATTGAATAAACATAATTATGTATACAAAAGTGAATTATTACAAGATAACAAATTTTACTAATA
>Ga0209092_10004782_pt1 | contig 11148 bp, 11 predicted proteins | sample FraStrMetagenome_FD_187446 | JGI IMG/M metagenome (GOLD analysis project Ga0209092, IMG submission 187446) | Marine eukaryotic phytoplankton communities from Arctic Ocean - Fram Strait ARC3M Metagenome (SPAdes) (version 2) | ecosystem: Environmental > Aquatic > Marine > Oceanic | place: Fram... | reverse complement strand
GTAAAATTAGAGTAAAAACTTGGTGCAAAATAGCCTAAATTAATTAATGACTGCACATTCAAGCAATCATTTAGAGAAAAGTGTGCAAATGCCAGATGACTGCACGCGTGCAAAAAAAAAGTCTCGGTTTTCAAACACAGCAGTAACATACACCATTATATTTGTTTTAGTATATGTCGTATGTAGGATAACAGATAGTGTAATAACCTATCCCACTCTTAATGATTAATATAGTAGTTTATTAACCTAATCAGGATAAAGCCACATTAAACGCAGAAGATAAGCTTGGAAACGTTAGAGCGAGTCGAACATATCCCCCCAGTTACAGGCGATGTTCTACTGGTTACAACGACATCAAATGTCAACTGAAGAGATTTCCACAAATCATTCAAATCCATAAAAATGTGAAAAAATAATTTTCATGGAAAAATCAGCACCAAACAAAATTTTCAAATATATTGTGCTCACATAAAACTGCACACCAAAAAAAGATTGTTATGCAAAGATATCTAATCATTGTTTGTACAGCGTCTCTTAAATTCCGATAATGTCAAGAAGGCCTTTCACATCAGGCAAGGGTAAGAAGCCTTCAACAAACTTTCTTAGTTAGTCAGAAGAAATGGAGGTCGTCTCCTACATGAAACTTTGTCTCTAAAACTGACAAGGTTATTTGTCATCTACATTCAAGTTTCTGTTTCCAAATTAAAAAACGAGGGCGAATTATCCAATCAAGAAAGGAACTTGTGTTGTAAATATGTGTAATCATATTTTGGAAGTCATGTATAACATGTTTTTATGAAATATGAATTAAATTCCGATTTTTTTGTCATAAAATGTTTGCAAAGAAGGTACTAGCCAAGTAGGACTTTCGCAACTTGAAGCAACAAGGAGGACATTTATATAGTAATTTTGTTCAGTTCCAGAGGTGTAGCCTACAGTAAACATCCTCTTTGGAAACTACAAAAAGTGATTGAGGCGCACATGAAACTTCACAGAGACAACTATTTGTGTGGGTACACTATCCAGCCTTGTACATCATGACAGCCTTATTGTTGTAATAAAAGTACAAAAACTTTTTGCTTTCGTGGGTAACCATAGAACCGAAGTTTCTTCCGATAATAACGTGCCACGAAGGTGTCCACAGTTCGTCCATGTGGTCTTTTATTTTTTGGACAACACAAAGACCATCATTTTCAAAATTATCTATATTAATTTCAGATAATTCTTTCGTTACGGTTTCAATAGCGTCCTTCAGCATATCATCAGGCATATTTATTGGTGTTCTTACTTTAGCACCCCACATAAATTGCCAATCTAGGACCTACATTCATAAAGTGGAATGAATGTAAAATGAAGTAGAGGGAATCCGAAGTGTTAGAAAAATAACAGGGAAAAACCAGATCGATTGTAGAAGCATACTTAAAAACCTACTTCTTCACCCATAATGATCTAAAATCTTTAGTTTGACGAGAATCTATGAATGGATTCGTTGCTCAAAAGAATTCTTTTGAAAAATTATGATTCGGTAATGATCATATTCAAAATAATTTTGAAATAAAATAAATGAATGTCAGATGACTTCATTATTTGAAGTTTTTCTGGTTCAACTGCCCAAGATCAAGGTTAGATAAATAGTTGAGAATAGTAATTCCTCAACTATAGAGTATGGCAAATTGATTGAGTAACTTAATAGTTTGTTTACTTTCCAAAATCATTAGAGGATGGATGCATTTCTATAAATCCCCAGCTTGTCAGGGTGACATTTCTATAAAGCTCTACCTGGTGGACGCAAAAATTCTTCTTTTATGAGTCATTATGGTTGCATCATTCTGTGAGCGAATCAGAACAGGTTTGTCCTCGTACATAAGTCTACACGATCATTAAATAAATATAGTTGTTAACCTTGTTCAGCTATAATTCATTCTCAGCAAAAATGATTTATTATGGATCAACAAGAATTGTGTTATGAATTAGTTTACATTAGTTGCTATGGATGATCCTCTAAAAGGAAAGGATGTGCCTCTCTTTAGAACATGCAAAAACACATTATTCTAATTCTTCATGAGTGTCATTCATGGCGTTGTTCTCAAAATGAGAAAGGGTTTAACATGTGTGAATTGCTTTGTCTGCTGTTTTAAATGATGCAACAGGAAAATAAGGCATTTCGAACCAACAATATTCAAGAAGTTTACAGTTTGTTCGTTTAGATTGTAGGAACTACAGCAACGAAAATGGAAAGTATGGAATATCGGTTAATTGAAACATAGATTGTATGCTATACGTGTATATATAACATTATTTTGATCAAAATAAAAGGTTAGCCTGGGCAAAAATTTTCAGCACAGAATTTTCCTGAATTTACTCATATACAAAGGAAGGTTCTGTTCCAGTAATAAATTTGGCTGCGACTATATTACACAATTCTGCCATCCTCTTACTGTAACCAACTTCGTTATCGTACCATGCATAAATTTTCACCAAGGTGCCATCAATGACTTGTGTACTCAATGCATCAATGACGCTACTTCTAGTTTCATTTGTGTAGTCTGTACTTACAAGAGGCTTTTCTTCGTATCCAAGAATTCCCTTTAGGGGTCCACTCTCAGTAGCTGCCTTCAACGCAGCATTCACTTCTTCTACAGTTGTCTGGTTTTCTACTTCAAAGACGCAATCGGTAATGGAACCATTCAAAAGTGGCACACGTACAGCGAGGCCATTAAGCTTGTTTTTGAGTTCAGGATAGATTTCAACGATTGCTGTAGCAGAACCAGTGGAAGTGGGGCAAAGATTGAGCATACCAGAACGGGCACGACGAAGGTCTGATTTTTTGGTGTTAGGCATATCAACTAGAGTCTGTCATAGAAAACAAAATCGAATTTAGTCCCATGGAATTTTCTTGCTATCTATTCTTAAATGGAAATACTCATGATTCATGTTTTCTTACCTGTGTTCCGGTGACATTATGGATAGTAGTGATGCATCCATGCTTAATTCCGAAGCTTTCTTTGATCACTTTTACTACTGGAGCTAGGCAGTTTGTAGTACAAGAAGCATTTGTGACAAGTTTCTTATCTCCAGATAGCAACTGATGATTGCATCCCAAAACAACGTTGAGGGCACCTTCTTCTTTCACGGGGGCTGAAACAACAACCCTTTTCACTCCACATTGGTCAAAGTAAGGAGCCAAGGTCTTTACTTTGAGGAACTTCCCAGTACATTCCATTACCATATCAATACCCATGCCCTGAAAGTCGACTTTAGTGAAATCTTGTTCTTGGCTGAATGACACAACTTTTCCATCGATAGTAAACTTATCCATTCCGTCAGCTTCAATTTCTTTGTCCCAGGTTCCATGCACAGAGTCATACTTTACAAGGTAAGCTGCAGATTCACAAGAGCACAGATCATTCACGTGAACGATTTCCAGGGTAGGGTCTTCCCATGCGAAACGAAACATTAAACGACCGATACGTCCAAATCCATTCACAGCGCAACGAACTTTATTTTCAACCATTTTCTTCTTTCCAAATAACACGCGATATTAGAATGAATAGTAATCGAGTATGTCATCCAAGATGCCGCTTGTAACCTTTTTTTTTGTAAGAAGATATGTGGATTTTGTCACTACATTTGGGTAGTTTACAGAACAAACCATACCTATCTTAATTACTAAGGCATGCACTTGACCCTGTATATGTTTTTTCTTTCCATGGTGATTTTGTACGTCACATATAGATTCAAAGAAGATTCAATGGATTTATCTTCTTAATATGTACATTCACATAGGAAAGAATTGCATCTGGCTATTCATACTTTAGTCTACTATATTCACATGTTTCAAAATCCATAATTTCCTACATACGAAATCGAAATTCTGACGTACGTTAAATATTTCAAATTAACTATGTTTTGAACTGCTCTCCTCGTTGCCCAACAACAACAACAGTACGCCCCTAACCTAATACTTAATATTATTATGAAATATATTATTATTCGGAGAAAACACCCAAGGTAAAATACAAAAGAGGGAAGAAGTGAGTGCTTGAAAGTGAAAAGAAAAACTCATTCTGAAAAAGCCATCAACAAAGACATAATGGAAAGACCTGAAAGTATACCTGAAAGCGTACCTGAAATTGTACCTGAAATGGAACGAACAACACCAGCATCACCCGAAATAGCAACAGATGCGAAACAGGAATCTATAGCAAAAAGTCTCACCACAAAAGCATTGCGACCGTTTGTCATTATATCTACTTCTTATCTATTATTCACCGTCACGGATGGAGCCATTCGAATGATTGTACTACTTCATGCCTACACCCATGGATTTTCTGCATTGCAGGTTGCGATCATGTTTACCTTATATGAATTGGCTGGAGTTTTTACAAATCTAGCTGCTGGATTAATGGGAGCCAAATGGGGAATCAAAGTAACGTTGATTTCAGGACTTATCCTTCAACTTTTTTCCTATGGGTGAGTCACTTGATTTATAAATTTTTCAACAAACGAAAACGACACATTTTTCTAATAATACATATTCTTTTTTCCCAATATTTACAATTACACGCTGCAATAAATGCAATAGACTTCTTTTTGGTTGGAATACCAACTGGAGTAAATCAACTGCTATTATATACGTGACAATAGCGCAAATGTTTGCTGGAATTGCAAAGGATTTAACGAAACTAGGAGGGAAAACCGTGACGAAGCTTGTGACTCCAGAAGATCAACAAACTCGTCTGTTCCAATTGGTTTCCCTCATTACAGGAATGAAAAATAGTTTGAAGGGAGTTGGATATTTCCTAGGGTCTGCTCTTATTGCTGTGAACTATTATTTGGCCTTGGGATTTATGATGGGATTGATTCTTTTAGCCATGCCATGGGCAATTTTGGGATTAGATTCTAAATTGGGCATGGCAAAAAAATCGAACGCAAAATGGACACAAGTGTTCAAATTGGATAACCACAACTTGAATATATTGTCCTTGGCTCGATTATTTTTGTTTGCTTCAAGAGATTTTTGGTTTGAAGTCCCCCTGCCCTTTTACCTTCGATCTCCAACTTGTCGTGGTTTAGGTACGGACATTTGTGAAGTGGATACTGATTGTGTCTCTGGTGCATTTTGTGGAGTTACTGGTATTTGCGAAAATTTTAATGCAGGCGGTGGCTGTGGTGGAGTTGGACTAAATCGAGTTATTGTGGGTGCTTTTCTGGGAGGTTACATTATTCTCTATGGTCAAGTTCAAAGTTGGACCCCTCAATTAGTAACTAACCCGCTTAAACAAACGTAAGTATATAGTGCTTTCTTTCTTAAACACACTTCAAAAATCTCACAAATCTTTCTGTCTATCTCGACTCGTTGGAAATAAATATACCTAGCCCTCCAAACAAATATACAGAACTTTTATGGGGAACAATAAATTGCATTCCAACTGCCTTCATGGCTGTTGTCATGTCAGTCGCTCCCTCCTTTGAGAATGATGATTTATCATCAATGATTGCATATCTCATTGTAACAATAGTTGCGTTTGCCATTATTTTTGCAATAAACTCTTCTATACATTCTTTTTTGGTAGTTAAGTATGCCAAAGCAGACAAAGTTGCTGTTAGTGTGGGATTCTATTATATGTCAAATGCGTTAGGTCGATTATTCGGAACTATTGGCAGTGGTTTATTGTTCACATTTGTGGGTGAATACATGGGAGATGCGGCTGGAAACGATGGAACCGCTGGACTTATTGCTTGTTTCATTGCTGGAACTTTGAGCAGTTTCGTGGCTGTTTTGATCACCATATTCATTAAAGATGAAGATTCAGGACTACGATGTGGACCTTTTACATGTGTAAATCCTCTGCAAGATGATGATTCTTTAGAGGCATAGTCAATGTATTAAAATTTAAAAAAAAAAAAATCAAAAATTACACAAACATATTAAACAGGTATTGTGATTTAGTTTTTCCTCCTTCAGTGTTGGAGGAGAATGTTATTTCTCTAGCCAAGTTTCATGCATTGTATGAATCAGGAATTCCAAGCTTTGTTTGTAGTCATGTTGTCAAAGAGCTCAGGCAAAACCTAAAATATCCTGTGATTACAAGTCCTCTCAGCTCTCCACAAATATTGAAAGTTCTAATGTGTCACATTTAAAGTAAATGATATGATAGATATCAAATTGCTACTGATAGATGTCGATAACCCATGTGCAAACTCTCTTAATATAGCACCAGGCGCAAAATAACCATCTATTTCGAATACCAAAGATAAAGGATGCTCCATTCCTTCCCTTGATTATTACCAAAACCTTGGAAATGTTTGTTTCATAAAAATTCTGGAGCATGCAATAATGAAGCGAATTCCAATTTGGGATCCAATTTGACTCTAAGTAGCACGCCCCTTCATTTTGGAAAGCCAAGACCATTCAGTCACGAAAGTCATTTTTTATTAGAACATGACATCGCGTTGCATATTTGGCTAATATAGCTGTACAAGAGAAGACACCACTGTAAATAATGACAAGACCAAAAAAACTATGTTTGCGTCCCTTTTTATCACACTACATTATTCAATGGTTTCTATCTGATGTTGGTTCAGGTTGTTCTTTTGATTTCATTTCGTTATTGGTTGATTTGATCACTTTTTGGCCATTGGCTATATGATTGAAATTTTCAATTTTGCGTAGGTTTATGTAGGAATAGTATGTTAAGAGGTTTTATTTAGTACAACTTCCGAAAAAAGTATTAAATTTTAAAGATATCGGCTGTGGCCCCCCCTAATCTAGGGCGGGCACAAGCCCCCTACATTTCACTGTCATTCTGTCTATTGGGCAAAAAATAAAAATGTGCACGAAAAATAGAAGCAAATTATATCCATCATGAAGATGAACATTGGTTCAGAGACGATCATTAAATTGTATCCTGCTCTGAATATAAATTTTTTTTAATAGGGAATCTGGGGTCTCTAAATGTCACTCCCTTTTAGACTTAAGTAATTTCTCACTTAGTATGATTACTCCTAAATAAATGTTCATAATTAAATATTATTACCCTAAGTATTAAACTTAAATAATATTTTACTTAGAATATTCTAAATCATGGGAAAAAAATTTCCAACTAAATTTGAAGGAGATATTCAGTTGGAGTGTGGAAAATCATCTTGAGCCAAATGTTGAAGAGAAATCGATGTGGAGTGAGGTGTTGTAGGTGACTGTGTATATTGAGTATGAAATAGAAGATGATGAAGTTCTTGACTATGATGTGGACAGGTACGACGACGATAATGAAGAACGACATAGAATTTCTCTGGATGCAGTAAGTTGTGAGGGAGTAGTGGAAGACAATAAACACGGTCAAAATTAAAATGATAGTGCAAATGAGCATCAAAACCAACTGGAAGAAATAAATATCTGGTTTGTGAGAAAACTTGGAACGCATAGAGAGGGGAGGAGTGAACAATTGATTAATCACCGTGATGAGATTTTTTTATGAGTGTCAAAGTGGAGATGGCCAATGGGAAAAACATCGAAAACAAAATGCGACAAGGAAATATTGTTTCGTTAATGTGAATGAAGGGCAAGAGAAAATAAAAATTTTGATAGAGGATGGTGAAAGCATGGATTTGAGCTTGGTGTCCCTGTAGAGTGTGGGTGGAGAAAGTTATGATACAAGAAGTACCCCTTCGGAGGAGAATTTTGATTTATATAAACGAAGATCAAATGGCGGAGAAATATTGTACAGCAAATTTTGACTGGGAGGGAAAATAGATACAATGTGTCCAAATTTTGGAGTAGGAAAAATTGCAAAACGCGAGATGAATGATACCCCCGGACAACGGCAAGAGAGAAAGAAAGCGGGCCTATACGAGATTCTTCTTTGACGAGTTTCAGAGGCAAACGTAAGACGATGTCACGCCAAAGCTCTGTTCTTGGGAGACTCTCAGTCAAAGGAAGGCTGTATGAGGGCAGTAGCATTACCTTGGCAAGTCATTATGAGATAACTTTTTACCCTGAAGAAGCACCAATGAAGAAAAAGGAAGAGAGTGAGATATGGAAAATTGTAATAGAGAATATGGAAATATTGGGAGTCAATGATTTGATGAAAGGACGGAGCCTATCAATTTATGGAGGTTTTCTTACTACAACCAGTGCTTTTCAGGAAAAAATCAAACAAGTACAAATTGGAGAATTCCAAGAAGTTAGGGGGTACTGCGATGTATATCATCCTTTCGACCCTAAAAATATGGAAAAATGTTACAACATGGAGACCCAAAACAAGAAGAAAATTCTACATCACAGCAACAACCTTTGCATTGCAAAAATTTTTTATTTTAAGTGTAAATACTTAGAACATACCAGTAGGGGTTCTAAGTATACACTAGCCCATTACTTAGGACTGTGTGTGAGTTTTATTTAACAGAAAAAAATAGTTTTTAAGGTGCCCGGAAGGGTACGTGATAGGGCGCATATCCAGGTTACCATCAGTCGAATGATTAATTTTAAAGTCAATCCCGTTTTCAAGTCCCGTTTCACAGAAATAATTGTCCTCAAAATCCGACGTCATTGAATCACAGCAACAACCTTTAAGCTTTTCCTTTCAAGTGCGGGGGAAAATACAAGCGGAATGTGGTCCATTACTGAAAGGTGACAAAGCCAACGACAATCACAACAATAGATCGGGAAGAAACAAGAAGTTAAAGTTCTTTTGGGAAAAGGTGGAGTGCAACCATAGCGTAATGGAAGGCGAACAAACTTGATTCCCCCTTATGAAAGAGTTAAATCGATGTCGGCGAAATAATAGACATCGACAAATGCATATAGAGAAACGAGCACCGTGCAAAGCGACAACATCAGGAGCAAATCAAGCACCAATGAGCAAACAGGACAAGTATCACTTAATGAATGAACGAAATGGGATCGAGAACTTATCTGTGAAAAAAGTAAAGTATAAATTGATGGAAGAACTTACTGATACAATGGTAAATTCCCGCACGAAAAGCCGGACAGACAATGGGAAGTGTCCCAGATGCAAATATTATTGGTCGTGCAATCAAAAAAACTTCAAGGAATATTGCAATTAAAAAGATTGGAAATGATATAAGAAAGTGGATGATGCCATCAAAAATGAAAAATAATGCAGAGTGTGGTAAATTATATATGATGCGCATAATAAAAAATTAAACGATCTGTCCTAATTTAAGGGCTAGTGTGTGCATGGAACCTCTACTAGTATGTTCTACGTATTTACACTTAAAATAAAAATATTTGCAATGCAATATATTTTGCTTGTATGATAGTTTTCTGTTGATCAGTCATAAGTGTCATTGTGGGATTGAGTCGGCTGGATACCCTGATCTATATGGGGTAGGGTTGAATTTAGTTGATATGGTATCAAGACCGTACCGTTGGAGGAGTGCATCAATAAATGCCTCTGTAGATAAATGTGCCTGGGTATGGTTTTGGGTTTTGCGCCACTGGAGACGCATTCCGAGAAAATGGGTGAATGTTCCTGTCAACTTTTGTAAGTTGTGGGATTTTTTCTACTTCGTTGTCAACATAGAAGTATACTAAGTCGTCGACATAGAGTCCTAGGGTGAGTGGAGGTTTGCCTTTCATTATTTCACTTTTAAATATGCTTGGATCATTTGGACAAGGCTTGAGGCCTAGTTGTTGTAATAGTGAAGCAGCTTTGTCAAACCAGTGACGATGAGACCGTTTTAATTCATATAGTGTTCTTTGAAGTTTCCAATATATTTGTTTCGGTGTGTGGGGACATCCGGGTGGTGGTGGGAGGAAGTACTTGAACGAAAGCTTGTTTGACGTTGCCGCTTTTAAGGGTTTGGTTGTGGCGCACTGCGATTTCTGTAAGGAGACAAAGTTCCAATAAACTCATAACATGTGAGAAACATTTTGACTTAGTCCACTGATGTGGATCTAAGTTTCCTAATGCTACTAAAGATATTTCGCTTGAACAGGTTTTTCCAGCTCATCATATTTCACCGTAGAAATGGCCATTGTGGGAAGGAGTGAACCATATATTTATGTTTGTTGGCTTGATATTCAGAGTCATTGATTTGGGATGTTTGGAAGGAGACGCTTTTCATGAAGTTGATGAATAGAACCATCTAGGTATTGGACTGTGTAAATGTCTTCATCCAATGGTGGTACAGTGATTACTTATATATGTAGGTAGCCGTTATCTTGTTTTATGGTGGTCTGGTTCTGATATTTTGTGAAGAATAGTCAGACATTGTAGGGTAAGTTGAATGCTGGCCCAGCTGGTAGTCGCTCGTCTAGAAGACAATCTGCTGTTGTAATGATATTCTTGGTCACTCCTGCCAACTAGTATTACTTTACAGGTTCTCATATCTGTGTTGTTTTTTGCTTGGTAACGAGAATAGGCTACACAGAAGATGTGAAGACGGTTTCAAAGGTCTGATTTATTGATCTTGACTGTAATATAATTGGAAAATTCGATTGCCCTTTTTAAGACAAACCACCAGAAGTCAGATGGGAGTATTGATGTTGCGAGCCAATTACGAGGCATGCAGAGGATTGCCCTCCAATTGCGCTTACACATGCGGTTTTGGTATTGCTTTTCTGGTGGAGCAGATTCAATGGTTGTGGTTGTGTTCGAGAAGTAGTCTTGTACAGCTTGTCCCATCAGTTTGTGATCGAAGTCCGTACGCAAGGTTTTGAGTGACCACAGATGGTGGGAGGGGGGTCTCCGCTGGATGATCTATGGACGAAGGACTATTTTATTTGTTCGCCATGTTGCCAAGCCACGTAAATTCAGCCACGTATTTCGGAAGAAATCCCACTGAGTTTTCGAGACGGTATTGGAAGAGAAGAAGTTCTTATACTCGTGCAGGAGTTTCTAGAAAGCGATGCATTTTGCCTGGAGAAGGATTATTCACTGTCGTGAGTTACGGAGTTTCAAACCGTCGTGAATTGAATTTTCGCCATGTAAGGGCTTGCATAACCTATTGTTGAGCAAGATGACATTATTATGTATTAATGGATGGCCAATACGTACGTAAGGTACGACATCGAGTTTCTACGTACGAGAGCAAAAAGGTCGTAGTATTTCGGTATTTTACCGAAGCAAAGCTGAGGTAAAATACCGAAATACTACGACCTTTTTGCTCGAGGACGTCCGA
>Ga0209092_10004781_pt1 | contig 11150 bp, 8 predicted proteins | sample FraStrMetagenome_FD_187446 | JGI IMG/M metagenome (GOLD analysis project Ga0209092, IMG submission 187446) | Marine eukaryotic phytoplankton communities from Arctic Ocean - Fram Strait ARC3M Metagenome (SPAdes) (version 2) | ecosystem: Environmental > Aquatic > Marine > Oceanic | place: Fram... | reverse complement strand
CACTTCATGAAAACGAACCCTAAGCATCCATCCACGCAAACGATGACGACAACAATACTTGCACTAACTGCTACAAAAGATTGATAAATGCTAACCTTAGCCGGAACGAACGCAGAGGCCACAGCGATGAGAGAAGCAACGATGATGGATCGGACCATTGTAGATGTAATATATATTCTATTTATACGAAGAGTATAGGAATGTACGTGAGTTAGAGGTTGAGGTTTCCAATCTCGCGATATAGTTTTTACCGAATGTTTTCTCTACGTTGCGTTGTCGCGCTTGTCGTTCGACCTTGCGAAGCCGTGTACGTTCGGTTGGTTGCTCGGTGGACTTGTAATATTAGACGCTGTGTAGGAATCTTATAATTAGCTAGTGGATTGTTACTGTAGACGTTACGTGAACACGCACACCGCGATCTTCTCTGTTCAACTTACAACCCGTAGATTTGTACGGCAGGGCATGGACCGGTACGACTGGAGCCTTGAGGCCGGTGTGCGGAAGAATATAATGGGCGAAAATGGCGACTTTGTCGTGACGGCGAGGGCGTTTTCGTCACAAAATATATATTAGGTAGTTAGTAGCTAGTATAAACTATATATACGTATCAATATATTCAAGATGAAGCTATCATTTGCCCTAACTGCTGCTCTTGCTGGATCCGCATCCGCGTTTGCGCCTAACACTAACTCTGGCTACCAGACTGCCTTGTCTGAAACCAAGGTGAGTGAGTGATTTGGAATCTCTACGTTGGGGTTCTATAGGAATGGTGTTTATTTAGAATGTTTTGTCCTAAGGACGAAAATGTATTCTCAACTTTGTTATTCTGAGTAATGTTGACCTTCGTTTGGCCATTTTATTAATTAAGTGCTTTGTTGTATTGTGCCGATAGAGCGATCTCGAGGCTTTGGGAAAAGGATTGAATCCTGTTGTTGGATTTTATGATCCGTTGGGACTTGTTAGCTCAGGTTTCTGGGGAAAAGACGAAGCTGGTACTATTGGATGGCTTCGTCAATCTGAAATCAAGCACGGACGTGTTGCGTGAGTTAGATTATTGAATTCTTCGTGTGTTTGTCCGTTTTCCATCTTATAACTTGAAACTTTCTACTTAAATATACAGTATGGCTGCTTTCGTTGGGTACTGTGTTCAATCCAACTTCCAGTTCCCTTGGGCTATGACGTTGGAGGGAACTCCTTTCCCTGGCAGCGAACTCAGTCCTCCCGAACAGTGGGACGCTCTTCCTTTTGCTTCTAAGTTGCAGATTATTCTTTTCGTTGGTTTCTTGGAATTTTATTCTGAGCTCACTCCTCGGGATGGAGCTGAGGGTGGACTCCCTCATTACACCAAGGGAGGTGTTCCAGGAAAATATCCTACGTTCGATGCAATTCCTCACTCAGTTCCATTCAACTTATATGATCCTTTCAAATTCAGCACCAATATGTCGGCGGAAACAAAGGAAAAGAGACTGAAAGCTGAAATTAACAATGGGCGTCTAGCGATGCTCGGAATTTTTGGCTTCCTCAGCGCACAGACCATCCCTGGCTCCGTTCCTGCACTTGCAGGTGTTGTGAAGCCTTACTCTGGCGAGGTTATGGCCCCGTTCTCAGGTGACTTCTCCTTCATGTAAATCAACTGCGATATCCCAACTTCTAATTTACAAGGTCAACTATATGTAAATTTACTGTATTAACAAGATACTGGGCACTGGTTGAGAGAGGGTCGGTCTCCCATTTCTGCTTCTTTATACTGCGCCATGATCAATACTTTGGATTAATCAGGGGTTTTGTTTTAACCAAAGTGATATTTGAATAATTACCTTAGACCATCGTTTCTCTCTTTCTATTCTTCTCCCCAATAGTATTAGGGTTGTCATCATTTTGGAAGGAATGTAGAGAGAAGAACGATTGAAAGCATCTCAATACATACATTTCACCTTATGCATGATATCAAAGACATATCATACAGCAAATAAATGTCTTTGGACTCGTGACTGTTGTGAATGTAGTGAATACCAAAAAGGAATTTTGCATCTACATGTACTAAAATGTTATTCACCGTGGAAATGAACCGTAGAACCAAAACAAAGGAGACTTCCTCTCTTCGACCACCGCAAGGGAACACCTAACTAAATAGAGACGCTTAGAATAACAATCATGGAAGGGGCACGGGCTCCGTTCGAACTAAACCTTTCATAATCAATAATTACGGTTAGCTTGCGCTTTCTTGAAGCTAATGTAGACATACATGTATCTAGAAACTTACATGTAGATGGTCATAATTTTTTTCAATTCAGCAAATTTGCAAACGCGTTTGTATAAATATATCCATAAGTAGATAAAGTTTTGAGAAATCCAAAATAAAATAAATCTCCGAGGAAATATATAAAATGTTGTGTGGTTCAAGTACATGCATGTACAAGACAACGAACCTTCATTCGTAGACTCACTCCACTTCCTCTTCTACTGGCATATCGGCACCGGCATCCGTATTCGTGTTAACGTGTTAACTCTCTCTCTCTCTCTCTTTTGTTTATCCTCGGTTCTCTCTCAATCCCTCAATTTCTCTGGATAGAGAAGACTTCATTTATTTAGTGTTTAGTTCCACATTTCGACACAGTAAGTCTAGATTGTATACAATCGCAATCAATCGACATAACATGAAATAAATTTTTCTTCGTTGGAATATAGGAAAGTTAACTGAAATTTAAAATCGTGGTTCGAATCGATCCGTCAGTCATGTTTGTTGAGTTTCCTCGAAATAGTGACAGTCATCCTCAAGCAGACCCCTCTTCCCCTGCTTTCAAAAGTCAAAGTACAAGTTTTTCTGCCGACAGTCCTTACTTTAATTCCTACGTTGATAGCGAAGTCGAAGATTTATCTGTTCTCAAGTCTACTCTTTTGGAAATATCCAAAAATGCGAGAGCGTTCGGGAAATGTGGAGAAGCAATGGCTCAGGCATCGCGAGATCTAAGTGCTTCCTGTAAATTGCAAACGGAAAACCTGTTAGAGGGGATATACGGGGAAGATGAAAATGATTCTTTTGCTGCAAAGCAAAAATTATTCGACCTGAAACGAAAATGCATTGGAGAAGAAATGTTTGCCGTGCTCAAGCTATTAGGGAGTGTCTTAGACGAAATAGCTAATGCGCAACTGCAAATGTGTCAAAGTTTGCAGGCTTCTTTAAGTGTACCTCTTGAAGAGTTTGCCGAAAAGGATGTAGTAGAAGCGAATAGATTAAGGAGCGAAGCATATTCCCAAACCGATTTCTCAGAAAAAGCGTTTAGTACATATATAAATTATGGAACTATGAATCAAGGCTTGGCTAATCAGTTGCAACAGGGTAACGCGAGATCGTCTGGATCAAGATTCGCAGCTTGGGGATCTGGGATCAAAGCGGGAATTTCGCGAGGCTCATCTTCAACCAAAAATGACGAAGGTGCGCCGCATGATGACTTGAATCAAACATTAAACTCTGTTTGCAGCACTTTGACAAATGCAGAGTTGGCGCGTTTTAACACTTTGCAATATTTAGACTCTATCAAAACAAGGAGAGATTTTGAATTGGGAGAAGCTGTCTTAGCTACCCTTATAGGGTTAAAGGCATATTTTCATCATTGCTCTGATTTGACACAAGGCATTCGGCCGAAAATTAATTACTTGCAGAATGAACAAAGCAAAAGTCGTAATAAACTCGAAAGTCAGCAGAAACCATGGGAAAAGCAGCAATCTTTATTGACACTGATGTTGGATAAATTCGATTCTCGAAAGTTAAAGCATAATTTGGAAAATAATGATATCGACAGAGAAGCTATTGAAAATAAGTTTGGGATTTGGATATTGCAGGACCATTTTTCAGATGTTTCTGTTTATAAAAGAGCACCAAGTTCTGATGTAGTCATTGAGGGCTGGTTATATAGGAAAAATGACTCAAGGATAGCATTAAATGCATGGTCAAGGCGCTGGTTTATTGTCGAAAATAGCGGTATCTATTATTTAAAGCGCGAGGGGGTGATGAACTTTATATCAGGGAGCACTGAGCGCGAGAAAATTTGTGATATAGTTTTGTGTACAGTAAAAGAATGTTCTTCTCATAGGTTTTGTTTTGAACTAGTTAGTCCAGCAATGAAACCAATTTTCTTGAAAGCTTGTGGGCCTGCAGCGTTCGAAAAATGGATCGATTCAATAAGAGGTTCTATCGAGAGCAATCTTGGCAAATCTCAACCGTCATCTGATAAGCCCTGCGTACCTGCATTTGAAGTAATGAACAGAGAAATAACAGCAACTGAACATATCCCGACTTGGAACCCTAATGGTGAATCTTTTGCTAACCACGAAACTGATGTCCATTCAAACGTTGAAAATGTCTTAGTTCGTAAAGTTTTGGATTGCAATCAACGTTGTGCCGATTGTGGAAGGGATCATCCTGATTGGGTCAGCCTAAACCAATGTGTACTTGTATGCATCGAATGTTCGGGAATTCACAGAAGTCTTGGGGTGCATATTAGCAAAGTAAGTGAGATATCTATACGAATTTCCTTTTTCTGGTTATATTCCTAATGTTTCTTGATTAAAGGTTCGATCAATGAAAATGGATGATTTGTCTGAATATGAGTATGCTTTGCTGTTGGCGACTGGGAATAAATGGTGCAACAGCATTTACGAGGCAAGAATCCCTTCTGGCTGGAATAAACCGAATCACAATGAGAATCGAGAGTCAAGGGAGAAATGGATTAAGTCAAAATATATGTGGCGTGGATTTATAGATATTGATGTAGACCAACAAGAAGACGGTAATGTTGACTTTTTCAGGTACGTTATCAGGAATTCAGCGTGCTTTAACCGCAGTTGCTTGCTAACCTTTACGACAACAGTGAAAAAATATACGAAGCTGCAAAAAAGGGGAATCTAGAGGGAGTTGTAAATTCTTTTTGTCGAGGAGGACAGGTGAATTGGATAAATTATGCAGATGCCGGAAGGTCAGCATTACATGCTTGTGCGCTGAGTGGGAGATCGCAAAATCATGATCTTGGAATCATCTGGAAAGGAGTTGAATGTGCAGAATTTTTGATTCAAAACGGGGCGAGGATAGACGCATTGGATATAGATCAGTCCACAGCTTTAGATTGCGTCATTTTGTGTCAAGGCGGAAGAATTGAAATGGTTGACTATCTCAATAATCGTATGAAGGCTCAAGGTTTGTAAACTACCGGTAGTCTAGTAATTTTTGTAATTTCTACTTTCTAGTGAGGCCGTGGACTTTTGGAATGATAGCTTTTTGTGCTATCGGTGTGAGGTGTGAGTAGCTCTATCTCCCGATGTACTCAAAATCAAAAAATAAAAAATCTCTAAAAATACGAAAAATTAGATTCTGTCTGCCGTCGTCAGAAAATGACCGAAAATGACTGTCACCAAATCAAGCTCCGAATCTTGATTGGTGGATGAAAGGTACCGCACATATGATGCGAATTTTCGAAAAGTAATGCTCCATTATCCAATATGAAGAGAGATATCGGAATCGGAACTACTAATTTTATTTTTGCGAATTCGGTATCTTTGACAATAGAATTCACATGTCAAAACATCTCATTTTCATTAAAGAAAAATGAATCAGGTCTACAATACGAGTGTAGGAATTAGAATTTAACTCAGGTAACAAGGAACAACTGGAACAATAGAGGAGAAATCATGGACGAAAACCGAACTTTAGACAGTGTATCAAGCAAAGTATGGATTGATTTTATTTCAGGTTGGGGATCTGGTGCAGCATCCATATTACTGTGCCAACCCATTGACACTATTCTTACTCGCTATCAAGCCACCAAGGTATCTTCATTTGCAAACACGAGGAACTTTGTGTTTTACTCTTCGAAAGGTCTAGTGTCACAATATGGAGTGAAAAGTTTGTGGAGAGGGACTTCTGCGATGATTGGTGCTGTACCGCTACAAAATGCCTTGTTAATGTCCGGTTATGGTCTCGGCTCAAAGTGGGCTTCTAAATACAATGAATCTTTAGAACCCTCTACCCACAATAGTGAAGGCTGGTCGCAGGAGCAATTAGAGTATACTGGAATATTTTTTGGTGGCTGTTTAGGGGGCTTTATTCAAAGTTTTCTCATGTCTCCCGTGGAATTAATCAAAGTGAAACAGCAGGTGGTAGGAAAGAGTGTGTACGATGCAACCATGGCAGTCACCAGTGGCATATCGAGTTATAGCATAGGATGGCGTGGAATCGAAGCAACTATTTTAAGAGATGGTATACCACATGGAGTTTGGTTCGTTTCATATGAATACTGTAAACGATCAATGATCATTTTTAAAGAGGAATTTTGTAATGGAGCGGATAATGTACCTATTAATTGGAGTGAAGTCCCTGTCGGCGCCGATGTTTCACTACTTTCAGGAGCATTTGCAGCGACAGTTGCCTGGTTAGTTGGATACCCTGCAGGTAGTAGTTATCATTTGTTTTATTTACGTTTCTATTTATCTTGCCCCTTCTGAATTCATATCGTATTGACAGATGTAATAAAAACAAGGATTCAGTGTTCGCAACATAATGCTGGGGTCATCGAGACTGCAAGAAGCATAGTGCAAGAATCGGGAGGATCGTTAGGACTCTACCGCGGTTTTGGACTTAAGCTTGTTAGGGCAATTCCAGCTTCCGCTGTTTGTTTTGCTACTTACGAATACATTAAGAATATATTGGTTGGGATTTAGGGATCATTCTATTTATAAAGCACCACCTCTCTTGGGCATTTTGAATGACGTCCAAGCATGTGCGATATAACTTCGTTTCTTCGCATTCTCGATAAGTTAATCAATATAGTCGATTTTAACCCTTTTTCGTTGTGAAGTAGGCGAAGTTGCACTTTATGTAGTAAACGTTCTCTCTAGACAATATATCCAGCAGTTGGTCAGAAATTTCTGAATGATGAGCTAATGAAACGTCGCTGACGCTTTCGGCAATAGCATTAAATCCGTCTTCGTTTCCGTAAAAATATAAATTCTCATACAATACTAACGAAAGGTTCGTAGCACGTATTTCAAGACAAAAAGAAATCACAAAAATAATTACATGTACCGAATCCTTGATTTTCACAAAAAGCATACATGGTATAATTTATAATTTCTTCAATATCCGTTCATTTCACCCCAAATTTTCCGCATCATTGCACATTGCAACATATCACATCATGCATTTATAATTTTTCTGTTATGTAGGGGATACTTATTTTGGAATTGGTCTTTGAAATTACATCATGTAAGCCTGTATTTTCATCTCTCTACACATTCATATGGATCTCTACGTCGTTTTACACTCCTTGTCTGCACTACTTCCAATAGACTGGATATTCAGTCCAGCCAATCAGAGCACGCAAAGTTTTAGTCGCGAAGATACCCTTTTGTCTTTAGCCAATCAAAATTGAGTCTTATCAGAAGTTATACAGATAAAGTGACCAGGGCCAGGGCTGAAATGACAAAAGACAAATGACGTTCTTGGAGACGGAATCTGTTCGAACCTTTCGCTTTGTCGACGAAAGTCTGGTCAGGCTAAATTTGCACTAATATCACACAAACAGAGAGACCAGAGTACGCACACTCAAAAGTTTGAACAATGAAGACTGCCCATATATATATAGTCAGAAGATATTTGAGTTGGATGAAGTGCAACGAAGCAGGCCTTATTTCATTAGAAAGGCATGCATGTCAAGAAGAATTGAAATGACCAACTGGAACAACTCCCTGTTAACGGCGCAATTCATATTTCTTTTGATGATATGCACTTCAGATCAATTAAGTACGAAGAGCACCAATAATGATTTCCAACTTTCAAACATGACTAAAACATAACTTTTCGCAATACCGGTAACTGAAATTATTACACGAAACTACCGGTAAACTTCGCTGAACATTTTCGTGAAATTATCTAGATTGAGGACCATCCAGTCGTGTGTACAGGAACTTTTTCTAAAGGTGAGAAATTTGAGATTCAAACTTATCCCGCGAAAATACGACTCACAACTAGCAAATTTAAAAACGGTCTATTCGCTTGAAAGAAGTGCAAATGGCTGGAGAAAATAACAATGATCGCAAAACTTAATAACAGAATATAAAATTAATTTGGAGAAGCTATTTTATGAGTTCTTCGAATGAAGAATCTCCCCGTGATGATCGCTTTTTCACTCCGAGAGCTTGTGCCGCTTCGGCTCGGAGTACAAGTAGTTATGGAACAGCTAGAAGTTATGCCACCTCATCGGCTTCGGAGACCGAAGGAGTCGATCATAGGTTCATGCAGCTTAAAGTGCCGGCATATAGAAAAACCGATGATTTGAAAGCTCGGTTGAGGCAACAGTCTAAATTAGAATTAATGAGGCGAAACATTCCTCGACCACATACGTCTAACATTGGGTATAGGCAGATGTCGAACCATCCATGTCGATCAATGCCAATACATGCAGACCAAGAAACGTTCATTTCGGCAAATAATCGCTATGGAACCAATGCGCAAATTCATAAACCTACGCACTCAACAGAATTTCGAGGTGACGCTCCGAATGTGACCCTAGAGGAAGTACTCAGTTTAGCAAGACATAATCGAGTGGACAAATTAGAACAAATTCTCGATGCGGGCTTTGACCCTAACCAACAAGATAGAAACGGGAATACAATTCTTACTGTTGCATGTCAAAATGGAAATAAGAAGGTGGTAAAGTACGCCCTTCGTCATGGGGCAGAAGTAAACCTACGAAATGTAAAAGGGAAAACTGCCCTTCATTTTTGCTTTAAGTAAGTAAATTATGTTATTGAAGGTGCATACGACACGGAAGTTTGAACTAAATCGTATTGCTGCACTAATGTGGTAAAAATAGGTATGGATTTGGGAAAACTCTGGGAGAATATCTCATACAGAAAGGTGCTACTCCCGTTGGGGCATTTCAATGAAAGCAAGGTTATCATATCTAATCTAACGTCATTTTGAACCCCTTGTTATTGTAGTACTTCCGATTGTGTGCTTTTTATCACGTATTGTAATCTTTTTATTTGTATAACGATAACGAAACAGTTAGCATCGCAAAAGAAATAGAAATGAAATAGCTGTGATGGATCTGGAAGTTGGCATATGTTTGTTTAATTTACGTCGATCTTCAGCCTCTGAAGTCGTTTACAAGCATTGTAATTGTTATCATAATATAGTTTCTGGACTCGTTTACTTTTAACATTGGGATGTTTGGCAATCAGGACATAAAGTGAATTAGAGAAGGCAACATGTGAATACGATATTCTTGTAACCGTTATAAATCGAATAATTTAGAACTTGTCCTCTTGATCAGTTTCGAGTTTTGATTTACCGGTACTCGAGAGAGGAGAGAGGAAAGGATACCCACATCCCACACCACACACATCTAGAGCACAATCAAGATTTTTACTATCCGTATCGCTCTTCAAAGCGGATGAAATTACAAAGCATTAACAACTCCGTTTATTGATGAAAATGGGGAAGAAATCTTTAAATAAAAAGGGAAAAAATAGTAGAAATGGCAGCAGCCGTCAAAATAATGACAAAAAACTGAAGAAAAAATCCAAACAGCGAGACGCTCAAGAAGAAGCCAATGATCATACAAAAGAACACGAAGTCAATGATGAAGTATTCTGTGAACAACTTGAGTCCAATGGCTACTGCGTTCGTGAAATGGACGCTGACGGTAATTGCATGTTTCGTGCAATAAGTGATCAGCTTTATGGTGATTTTGGCCGTCGACATCATGAGGATGTCAGGGCCAATGTGTGCAATTACTTAGAAAAACACGAGAATGAATTTAAGGCCTTTGTAGTACACGATGATGGACTCGACGATGAGGAAGATGGTGAATTTTCAGCAACTTATCAGGATTATGTGTCACGCATGAGAATGAATGGTGAATGGGCTGGTAATCCCGAACTTGTATGCGCTTCGAGGTGTTACGGACGGGACATAGAGATTTTTACAGCGCATGGGACACTGCACATTGATTATGAGAATAAAGTGGGTGAGGGTGCAGACGAGAAAAAGAGGAGCAGTACCAACAACAAGAAGAAAAAAAGAGTGTCGTCAAGCAGCAAGATTCAACCGCTGAAAAAATTGCATACTCCTCCTTTGCGGATATCTTATCATGATAACGATCATTACAATAGTTGCTTAAAAAATGATGACGGTCTTGTCGCGGGTTCTTCAACTTGTCTCGTCAACGATTCAACAGTGACAGTCATATCGCAAAAATCTGATCCTTCCATCGAAGTGGAACTAAAGCGAAATGATGTTTGTGCCTGTGGAAGTGGGAGGAAGTATAAAAAATGCTGCTTGAAGTCAGCCAAGGCAAAAGCTGCGAAAGAAAGAATGACAAATAACAATGATAATGATATTGATAGGGAATTCAAAATTCTAAAAATATAAATGATATAATGGATGAAACGGTTTACTTATCTGAAAAAATCTCAAAAGAATTTAATGACGCATCTCATTTATTTTAACTAGGAGCAAGTTGGAAAGTTTACTTCTTGAAATATTGTTACGACCTTATTCGACAACATCGCTAAAAGTTTTTTGCATAAATTGCCCATTACTTCTCCTCGCTGAGAAGCAGAGAGAGTTTCAGAGAAAAGCCAGACAGCTTCCAACTCGTACTATGTAGAATCAAACGTAAACTGTGCTGGCAGTTCAGGCAGTATTTGTTCAACGCATTCAAGTATAGCAAAACGAGGTTGATATATTGGGATCTCAGGGTCAAGAAAAAGATTTCTTTCGAGTTTCAAGAGGACTTCACAGTTTTACGGCGAATCAGTGTACTAAGTTGTGGGAAGAAGGATATTCCGCGTTATGTGATTTAAATGCTTGGAAATAAAGGATATCAGATATCTGCAAGAGAACCTTTCGCAATATCGACTTTGTGCTTGCACTGATCCCATTTCTCAAATTGTTCACATAACGATTCATTCAAATCCTTTACTTTATTTTTTTTTATAAGAACGGTATGAATGTAGAAAGATGAAAATAAGCGTAATACATAACAATTAACTCTTTTAGACCTGAAAAGTTATGTCCTATATATAGGACATAAGAAACGTGTTTTGATTGGCTAATCAAAATTTTAGCCCATTTTGATTGGCTGTAACGG
>Ga0209092_10004780_pt1 | contig 11152 bp, 7 predicted proteins | sample FraStrMetagenome_FD_187446 | JGI IMG/M metagenome (GOLD analysis project Ga0209092, IMG submission 187446) | Marine eukaryotic phytoplankton communities from Arctic Ocean - Fram Strait ARC3M Metagenome (SPAdes) (version 2) | ecosystem: Environmental > Aquatic > Marine > Oceanic | place: Fram... | reverse complement strand
GGTTTCAGGAGGCACAGGCGGCGCAACCGCCGGCACGCTGACCTTTATGGTGGGTGGTGCAGAAGACGCGTTTCACACCGCACAGCCTCTGTTTGAGATCATGGGCCAGAAAGCCGTGCATTGTGGTGCGGCCGGAAACGGGCAAGCGGCTAAAATCTGCAATAATATGATCCTAGGCGTGACCATGATCGCCAGTTGTGAAGCCTTTGCACTGGCCGATAAATTGGGTCTTGATCGTCAAGCGATGTTCGATGTGGTCAGCACCTCATCGGGCTATAGCTGGACCATGAATGCCTATTGCCCTGCCCCCGGGATTGGCCCGACCTCGCCTGCCGATCACGGGTATCAGCCCGGGTTTGCCGCAGATCTGATGCTGAAAGACCTGCGCTTGTCGCAACAGGCCGCCGAGGCCGTCGATGCCGATACCCCACTGGGCCAAGCAGCGACAGATCTGTACCGGCGCTTTGTCGAGGACGAAGACGGCAGCGGTCGGGACTTTTCAGCCATGCTGCCCCGATTTGAGTCGCGCGGGCGATAGTCCCTCGCAGTCAGGAATAAACAAAAGCGCGTAAGCTAGAGATCTAAAATCACTCTGCGGCAAACCGCCGTGGGGTGAGCATCTGTTTCAGATAGCGACCGGTGTAACTTTTCGTATTTTTGGCTACTGTTTCCGGCGTGCCAAACGCAACAATTTCACCCCCGCCATCACCACCTTCCGGACCGATATCTATAATCCAGTCTGCGGTTTTGACCACATCGAGGTTATGCTCAATCACGATCACAGTATTGCCTGTCTCAACAAGTTCGTGCAACACTTCCAATAGCTTACGCACATCTTCAAAATGCAATCCAGTGGTGGGCTCATCGAGAATATACAAAGTACGCCCGGTTGAACGGCGCGCGAGTTCTTTCGACAGTTTTACCCGCTGCGCCTCGCCCCCAGACAGGGTCGTCGCCTGCTGGCCAACCTTGATATAGCCCAATCCTACGCGTACCAGCGCATCCATTTTTTCTCGGATGCTGGGCACCGCCTGAAAAAACATCTGCGCATCCTCCACAGTCATATCAAGAACATCGGCTATGCTTTTGCCTTTAAACTTTATTTCCAACGTTTCGCGATTGTAACGGGCACCACGACAGGTCTCGCAGGTGACATAGACATCGGGCAGGAAATGCATCTCGATTTTGATCAGCCCGTCCCCCTGACAAGCCTCGCAACGCCCCCCCTTGACATTAAACGAGAACCGCCCCGGCTTATACCCACGCGCCTTGGATTCCGGCAGCCCCGAGAACCAATCCCGGATCGGCGTAAAGGCCCCTGTATAGGTGGCGGGATTGGAGCGCGGCGTACGTCCGATTGCGCGCTGATCGATATCGATCACCTTGTCGAGATGCTCGAGCCCTTTAATCGTCTCACAAGGACCCGGCGTTTGCCGCGCGCCGTTCAATCGCATCGAGGCGGTTTTGAACAGGGTCTCAATGGTCAGGGTGGATTTACCGCCCCCTGAAACGCCAGTGACACAGACAAACTTGCCCAAAGGAAAATCGGCACTGACATTCTTGAGATTATTGCCAGTGGCTTTGATCACCTGCAGCTTTTTGCCGTTTCCCTTGCGCCGCACAGCCGGGACCTCAATGGATCGTATGCCAGACAAATACTGGCCGGTGATCGAGACTTTATCATTGGCTATGTGCTCGGGTGTGCCGTGGCTGACCACCTCGCCGCCGTGGACCCCCGCACCGGGACCAATGTCATAGACATAATCCGCCTCGCGGATCGCCTCTTCGTCGTGTTCGACGACAATCACCGTATTGCCCTGATCTCGCAGGTTTTTCAATGTGATCAACAGGCGATCATTGTCGCGTTGGTGCAGCCCGATTGACGGTTCATCCAGCACATAAAGGACACCTGTCAAGCCGCTGCCGATTTGACTGGCCAGTCTAATCCGTTGGCTTTCACCACCGGACAGCGTACCGGAGTTTCGGCTGAGCGTCAGATATTCCAACCCGACATTGTTTAAAAACCCCAGGCGCTCGCGCACCTCCTTCAAAATGGCTTTGGCGATTTCGTTTTTCTGAGCCGTCAGGTTTTCAGGCACTGTCTCACACCACTTAAAGGCCTCGCGAATTGACATTTGCACCACCTGCCCAACGTGCAGATCGGCAATTTTAACTGCCAGCGCCTCTGGCCGCAACCGGAAGCCGCCACAACCGCCACAGGGACGATTGTTTTGATAATTTTCGAACTCTTCGCGCACCCAGTTGCTATCGGTTTCGCGATAGCGCCGCTCCATATTGGGAATGACACCCTCGAACACCCGCGAAATTTGATATACCCGACCGCCTTCGTCATAGCGAAACTGGATCTCTTCCTTGCCAGAACCGTACAAAAACACCCGCTGTACTTTTTCCGACAAATCCTTCCATTTTGTCGAGGGTTTGAATTTATAATGTTTTGCAATCGCCTCGATTGTCTGGGTGAAATACGGACTTTTGCCCTTGCGCCAGGGTGCCAGCGCACCATCCCCGACTTTCAAAGTGACATCGGGCACCACAAGGCGCGCATCAAAAAAAAGCTCTTTTCCCAAACCGTCGCAATCAGGACAGGCGCCAAAGGGCGCGTTGAACGAAAACAGCCGCGGCTCGATCTCGGGAATGGTAAAGCCACTCACAGGGCAGGCAAAGTTTTCACTAAACGTCATCCGCTCCGCTGCACCCTCTTTCGGAGCGGTCTCAAGGATGGCAATGCCATCGGCCAAATCAAGTGCAGTGCGAAAACTGTCGGCAAGCCGGGTCTCGATACCCGCACGCACCACAATGCGGTCGACCACGACGTCGATATCATGCCGGAATTTTTTATCCAGCACCGGCGGTTCGTCCAATTCGTAAAACGTACCGTCGACTTTGACCCGCTGAAACCCCTGTTTGCGCAGTTCCAGAAACTCTTTGCGATACTCGCCCTTGCGGTCACGCACAATCGGTGCCAGTAGATATGCCCGCGTATCGGCCGTCATTGTTAGCACCCGGTCGACCATATCCTGTACCTGCTGGGCCTCAATTGGTTTGCCGGTGGCCGGACTATAGGGGGTACCGGCACGGGCGAACAACAGCCGCAAATAATCATATATCTCGGTGACCGTGCCAACGGTCGAGCGCGGATTTTTACTTGTGGTTTTCTGCTCAATCGAAATCGCAGGGCTCAGACCACTGATGTGGTCGACGTCAGGCTTTTCCATCATATCGAGAAATTGACGCGCATAGGCCGAGAGCGATTCCACATAGCGCCGCTGACCTTCAGCATAGATGGTGTCAAACGCCAATGAGGATTTCCCTGATCCCGACAAGCCAGTGATCACCACCAGTTGATCGCGGGGAATATCCACATCAATGGATTTCAGATTGTGTTCCCGAGCGCCGCGAACTTCGATAAATTTCTGCTCTGCCATTGACCATCCCATCTGTTAGGGGTGTATGTAATCGCTTTGTGCCAAGCGTCCAATGAAAAAATGAGAACGAAGGCGGAACATAAGTAATCTATTTTGTTTACCCCAAAAACCCCGCATTGCGCGTTTGCGAACTGCGGCCCGCATACACCTGTTGTTGCGGTCTGAGCACTTGAAGGTTGACCCTGTAATTGGGTATGCAACACCCAGCCAGCAAGGAGACACCAAATGCCCAAAAACCTTAATATGACCACACTTGTGGCAGATGTTGGTGGTACCAATACAAGGATCGCTTTAGCCCAAGACGGCACTATAGACCGCACTGCAATTCAACGGTACGCCAATCGTGATTTTGACAGTTTACATGCCGTAATCCAGCGGTATTGCGATGCATCTTCTGCAGGCCAGATCACTGCGGCCTGTGTTGCAATCGCAGGTCCAGTCGAAAACGGCACCGGACATCTGACCAACTTGAACTGGTCGATTGATCACGCCAGCCTGAAAAAGGTCACTGGCGCGGATACTGTGGCGGTTATCAATGATCTTCAGGCGCAAGCCCATGCGTTGCAAGACTTGCCCAACAGCGCGTTCGAAAAGGTTCTTTCCTTGCCTGCACCGCGTCAAGACTTCCAAAGCCACGGCGCGAAGCTTGTCATCGGGATCGGCACAGGCTGCAACGCGGCGCTGGCGCTGACTGACGCCTCAGGGGTGCGCGTTCCCGCCTCGGAAACAGGACACATCGGACTGCCCGTACGCAGCCAAGAAGATCTTGATCTGATGCTTTATCTCCAGAACAAACAGGGCTTTGCTTCTGTTGAACATGTGCTGGCAGGGTCTGGGCTTGAAACCGTCTACCAATATTTTGCCCAGACAGCAGGGCAAGCCCACAGCCTGAGTGCACACCAGATCATGGCAGCCATGGCAGACGCGTCGGATCCACTTGCGCGCCAAACCGTGCAGATTACAGTGCGTTTGCTTGCGCAGCTTTGTGCCGACTTGGCCTTGATCCACCTACCCTATGGCGGGATTTATTTGGTTGGGGGCGTTGCCAGAGCCCTCATGCCCTATCTAAAGCCCTGCGATTTTGCAGCATCATTTTACGCCATGGGGCGGTTTTCAAAGGTTATGGAGCGTTTTGAGGTTGCTTTGGTGCATGACGATTACGCCGCACTGACCGGATGCGCAAACGCCCTTGATGGACTGCGGAGCTGAGCTAAGCGCAAAGCCGCACGTCAGTCTGCCAAGTCTTGCATGCGGTGGCAAGCGGTGGGACCAAGGCCAAATCGGTGTAAAATCGATCCAGCTTGGAAAGGGACGTAATCCTCACCGGGGCATGACGTTGGAATTTTGAGTGGTCTGCCACCAAGAACGTCTGGCGGGCCTGTGCGATAATTGTCTGGCTCACCGTGACCTCTTGAAAGTCAAAATCCAACACATCGCCGTCTTGATCCAGCGCCGAACACCCAATCACCGCGTAATCAAATTTAAATTGTGCGATCATCCTGGTGGTCAGACTGCCCACCAAACCACCATCGGCACGGCGCAGAACGCCACCCGCCATGATGATTTCGCAGTTGGTGTTTGGCGCGAGAATAGAGGCCACATTCATATTATTGGTCACCACCATTAAATCGTTGTGGTGTAGTAATTCCCGCGCCACGGCCTCGGTCGAGGTGCCGATATTTAAAAACACGCACGCCCCCGCCGGGATATCATTGGCACAGGCCCGCGCTAACGCGCGCTTGGCCGGTTGGTTCAGTGACCGACGCTCTTCATAGCCCAGGTTGGTGATCCCCGAGGGCAGAACCGCGCCGCCATGCACACGATCAAGTTGCCCAACTTCGGCCAACTCACTGAGGTCGCGCCGGATGGTCTGTACCGTGACCCCAAAATGCGCCGCAAGATCTTCAACAGCAACTTTCCCGGTCTCGCGAGCGAGCTCAAGTATTTCCGGCAGGCGAAGCGTTTGCGACATCGGGAGCTCCTGTAAACACAGACATAACGCTAAGCGCTCACAGCACAATGATCAACCACAGACCTCGGTGCATTACGAATGACGCGCCTGTAACCGATCCATCAATGGTAAATGTTGCATGCTTTCTGATTGTACGATAAATCACCACCTCAGCAATTAAAACGAACATATACGAACATTTATATTGACATCAGTCATCTAAACCGCGCAAAAATACGGCCAGCTCATTAAGGACGACCATGGCACATTCAAATGACAATATATCCGATCTGTTCATCATTGGCGGCGGCATTAACGGCTGCGGGATTGCACGCGATGCTGCCGGTCGTGGCCTGTCTGTGACCTTGGCCGAGATGAATGATCTAGGCTCGGCAACCTCGTCGGCCTCAACCAAATTGTTTCATGGTGGCCTGCGCTATCTTGAATATTTTGAGTTTCGACTGGTGCGCGAGGCGTTGATTGAACGCGAAACGCTGTTGAGGGCGATGCCGCATATCAGTTGGCCGATGCGTTTTGTATTGCCCTACCACGCCGATATGCGCTTTGAGAGCGACACCCCGACATCACGGCTGTTAAACCGCGTCTTGCCCGGCATGAAGGGGCGACGCCCGGCTTGGTTATTGCGCCTTGGCCTGTTTATGTACGACACATTGGGAGGCCGCAAATTTTTGCCCGCCACCCGCACGTTGGATTTGCGCCACGACCCTGCAGGCGTGCCTTTGAACGACAAATTCGAAAAGGCCTATGAATATTCTGATTGCTGGATCGAGGATTCCAGACTTGTGGTACTGAATGCCCGCGATGCTGAAGCCCGCGGCGCCCAAATTCTGACCCGCACCAAAGTCACCGAGGCACGCCGTCACGATGATTTGTGGCATATCACAATTAACGACACCCCAAGCGGAGAGCCGCGGGTGGTGCGAGCACGGATGCTGGTAAATGCCGGGGGGCCCTGGGTGGCAAACATTTTGCGTCACACCGCCGGGATCAACGCCACAGATGGGGTGCGTTTGGTCCGTGGTAGCCATATCGTCACGAAAAAACTATTTGACCACGAAAAATGTTATTTTTTTCAGGGCACGGACGGGCGGATCATCTTTGCCATTCCTTATGAGAGCGATTTCACCCTGATCGGCACGACGGATGCCGACCACGACGACCCCTCCACCCCTGCCGAATGCTCTCCACAGGAACGCGATTATCTGTTGCAATTTGCGTCGCGTTATTTCGACAAACCGGTGACGAAAAAGGATGTGGTCTGGAGCTATTCCGGAGTGCGCCCACTTTATGACGATGGGGCAGCCTCGGCCACTGCGGCGACGCGTGACTATGTATTGACGCTGGATCAAGATGCGCTGGGGGCTCAGGGCGCGCCAATGCTGAATATTTTTGGTGGTAAAATTACTACATACCGTAAGCTCGCTGAATCCGCTCTGGAAAAAATCACTCCCTTCTTTGCGCACGCCACGCCGCCTTGGACTGCAGGTATCGCTCTGCCGGGTGGTGATTTTCCTGTAGGAGATGTGGACCGTCTGATCACCGAGCTTTGCGCCGCCTACACATTTCTTGATCGAAAATGGGCGCAGCGTTTGGTTCGGGCTTATGGGACAGACGCCCAAAATATGCTAGGCACGGTGCAAACCACCAGCCAACTTGGGCAGGATTTTGGTGCCACTCTCACCGAACGCGAAGTCGCATGGCTGATGCGCCACGAATACGCTCGCACTGCCGAAGACGTGGTGTGGCGCCGTTCGAAACTGGGGTTGCGGTTGACCGATGAACAGACCAACGCGCTGGGGGTTTGGATGGCAGAGCATCCGCAAGACCATGCATCCAATGACATCTGAGTGCACCTTTAATTACAGGCATGCGAACGGTCGCAACCTCGGTTGCAAAACCACATGGCAGTCTTTTCAAACCACAACTGAGCGGGACTATTTCTTTCAGGGCAAAGACCCGCTAAGTGTAACACCAAAAGAGCGCTGATACACATAAAGGGGGGGATATGACCCATATTCTAGCGATTGATCAGGGAACCACCTCAAGCAGGGCGATCATTTTTAATAGCGCGATGGCGCAAGTAACCTCTGCACAGCAAGAATTCACCCAACACTATCCCAATTCCGGCTGGGTCGAACATAATCCGGCCGATCTATGGGACAGCACGCTTGCCACCTGCCGGGCGGCACTTTCACAAGCGGCGCTGACCTCAGGCGACATTGCGGCAATCGGAATTACCAATCAGCGCGAAACCACGCTTGTGTGGGATAAGCACACTGGCGAACCGGTCTATAACGCCATTGTCTGGCAGGATCGCCGTACCGCCCCCCAATGCCAAAAACTGCGTGACCTTGGCCATGAACAAATGGTCACCGACCGCACCGGGCTGAGACTTGATCCATATTTTTCAGGCACAAAACTGAGCTGGATTCTCGCCAATGTGCCCGGCGCCCGTGAGCGGGCAAACGCGGGCGATTTGTTGTTTGGAACCGTAGATTGTTTCTTGATCTGGAAATTGACGAAGGGCGCAGTACACGTAACCGATGCCACCAATGCTGCGCGGACCCTGTTATATGACATTTGCAAGGGCCGCTGGAGCCATATGATGTGCAGCCTGCTGGAAATCCCAGTTTGCATGCTGCCCAAAGTGCTGGATTGTGCCGCAGATTTTGGGTGGACCGACCCGTCACTGTTTGGTGGCCCCATCGCAATCTGTGGTGTTGCCGGTGACCAGCAAGCCGCAACCGTGGGACAAGCCTGTTTCGAGCCTGGGATGATGAAATCAACCTATGGCACCGGATGTTTTGCACTTTTAAACACCGGAGCCACACCAGTTACATCAAAAAATCGCCTGCTCACGACGATTGCATATCAATTGAACGGCACCCCGACCTATGCATTGGAGGGGTCAATTTTTATTGCTGGCGCTGTGGTGCAATGGTTGCGCGACGGGTTGCAAATCATCGATCATGCCGGCGAAACACAAGCGCTGGCCGAGGCGGCCGACAGCGGGCAAAACGTGGTGATGGTGCCCGCTTTTACCGGGCTTGGGGCCCCCTATTGGAATGCTGAATGTCGCGGTGCGATTTTTGGTTTGTCACGCAATTCTGGCCCGGCCGAGTTTTCCCGTGCGGCCCTTGAGAGCGTCGGCTTTCAAACGCGCGACCTATTGCAAGCCATGCAAGCCGATTGGAATCAATCAGGAGGCCAGCCAGTATTGCGGGTGGACGGCGGCATGAGCGCGTCAAACTGGACCATGCAATTTGTATCAGATATTATCGACGCACCCGTCGACAGACCAGAGTTTTTAGAAACCACAGCCCTTGGGGCCGCCTGGTTGGCCGGTATGCACTGCGGACTTTATCCCGACATGGCAGGCTTTGCCAAAACATGGGCGTGTCAGACGCGGTTTACCCCTGATATGGATTCAAAAACAAGACAAGACAAATATGCCGGCTGGACCCGTGCTGTACAGGCGACCTTAAGCGCATAAATCGTGCCGTGATGCAGTTATACGAAATTATTATGTATTTTGGGGAATTCATTTAGCCTGTTATTTCAAAGGTTGTTGTCACGGTTTCGCCATAATTGACCACAATAACGGGCACAGCGTGGTCACGGTTCTGGCAGGGGTCCTGCCGCACGACCAGTGCCCAGCTTTTACAGACGCCGTGGTCTGTATTTACAAAATATTTTATTTGGATTCATTTTCATGCCAGACGCCAAACGTAATGCCGCCATTTATTATATTGAGGACGGATTTGACCCAAAAAAAGGCTTGAACGGCCGCCGCATTGCCGGACAATCTTTTCTAAAGGGTTTTTTTGACCACGCTGATGTTGACGAATTCATCGCCCTTTCCACTAACGATAAGCGGCTTGAAGCTTTCAAAAAAATCGCAAAAGAACACGGTGCATCCAAACCGGTCAAAGGCGTCCTATGCAGCGCGCCACAGCCGTTGCAGGAACTGGGCGCAATGTTTATCTCTATGCCGAACTATCAAAAACAAGCTTGGCAACGGCTACATTTCGGCATGGAAAGCTATTCACTTTGCGGTCTGACCCATACCATTTCAAGCGCTGCCAGCATGGATGGGATATACAGCCTGCGCGCCAGTCCACAGGCCGAATGGGATGCGATTATTTGCACATCTCGGGCGGTGCACTCAGCAATGCAATATCTGTTTGAAACCGCAGATGATTTTCTATCTCACCGTTTTGGTACTGTGCCACAGCGCCCACAGTTGCCCGTTGTACCACTTGGCATTCATGCCAAAGATTTTAGCCGCAAGCCAGAGATACGCCATAGCTTTCGCCAAGAGATGGGTTGGACAGAAGATGATATCGTCGTATCAACCGTGGCCCGTCTCAGCCCTTATTCAAAATTTGATCCCTTGCCTTTATTCATATCCCTCCAACACGCCCAAAAGGCGTTGGGCAGCCAAAAAAAATTGCACATGGTCGCGTGCGGCTATTATGCCGAGACCCATTCAAAAAAAGTGTTTGAGGATGGTGCCGCAGCTTTGATGCCAGATGTCGGCTATCATTATCTTGACGGGGATGTATCAGGCAACCGCGATAAGGCCTATTCAGGCGCTGACATTGCCGCATATCCGATCGACAACACGCAAGAATCATTCGGGCTCTCGCCGGTCGAGGCGATGGCCGCAGGTCTGCCCGTGATTGCCTCGGACTGGGACGGTCTGCGCGATACCGTCAGCCCCGATGTTGGCATCAGGGTGCCGACATTCAGTCTAAGTGGCGCACAAACTGCCAACCAAGCGAGGCTTTTACATCTGGATCAAATAAATTTCGCCCAATATTCGGGTAATTTATCAGCACAGGTCGAAATCAATGTGCCGGCAATGATTGACGCAATTGTCGGCTTGGCGTCAAACGATACGTTACGCAAAAAAATGGGCGAAAATGCGATTAAGCGCGTCGAAACCACGTATGATTGGTCGGTTGTCGTACCGCAGATGCAAGATGTCTGGGCGCATCTCGCGGAAATTCGCGCCTGTACAGCTCAAACCAAGCGACAATACCCCAACAGTCACCCCATAGCACCTCCACCAATGGATTATCTGTCGCAGTTCCCGACACACTTCATGCCCCATGGTACGCAAATCTGCAAAGCTATGAACAGCAGTGATATATCTATTGAAGAAATGTTTAAACTGCGGCGTTATGTATCTGCAGGGCATCAGTTTGAGACGGTCGAGACAATTTCGGCCGTGATGAGCCAGATTACCAAGTCTGGGACCCAAGGCGTGGCAATAGACACCGTCGCGGCCGCGCTTAAAATTAATCTGATGAATGTTGAAAAGGCCTATTGTTGGTTGTTAAAATACGGATATATTTCTCGTGTTTAATATGCGTCTAAAACAGCAAAAACGACATATCCACGCACCGGTGCTGCCTGAAATATGTCCGGCATGGCCAACTGTTCAGCCAGTCAAGTGATGAATGACCCGGGAGCACCGAACCATTGAGCCATCCCAGACCCGGATGGCGCAACAGCGCGATGTGTATCGCAAGGCCAAGACGATTTTCATCCCTCCGCCGGGTTCGGATCAAACCATGATCGTCCCAGCTCAGAGTGTAAAAACGCATCAGTTGCTTTGGGTCTTCCGGAAGGCCGAACAGTTCTTGTCAGGTTTCTGCGGTAAGCAGGGATTGTCGTGCCATTTGTGTGTCTTCAAAATGTGACCGGTCATTTTGAGACAATGCTGAAT
>Ga0209092_10004779_pt1 | contig 11152 bp, 14 predicted proteins | sample FraStrMetagenome_FD_187446 | JGI IMG/M metagenome (GOLD analysis project Ga0209092, IMG submission 187446) | Marine eukaryotic phytoplankton communities from Arctic Ocean - Fram Strait ARC3M Metagenome (SPAdes) (version 2) | ecosystem: Environmental > Aquatic > Marine > Oceanic | place: Fram... | reverse complement strand
AAGATGAAACAAAAAAACAATATCAGAAAAAGCTTTTTTGACTCTATTGAATACAAAAATAAATTTACTAAATTTTTTAGTAAACCTTACTTATTTTTCAAATACTTTATTCTCAAAAAAAGTATGCCAGAAGAGATTTATATACAAAAAATGATGGATTGTGAACCAACAATAAATATTCCTACTGGTAGAAAAGTTAAAATAGCGATTAGTAATTTTATGTCGTAATAACAAATAGAACGTGACAGGGAGAGAGTATGGATAAGAAAACCAGTGAGAATATGATGAAAATTTTGGAATCTGGGTATGCTAGAAAACCGTTGCTTACTGACGATGTTGAGAGGTGGGCTGTTAAAGAGCTAACTAATGTTAATGAACAAAAGTATAACCAATTAAATGAAGTAGGTAGAATGTTTCTATTGAGTCACTTTATAACCTTAACAAAACATTTCACTCAAGAGATGGTTGGAGCTTCAGCTAAAGATGAAGCTACAAATGCTTGGGATAGAATTTTGGCATTAAAATCCTTTCAGGATCTTATGATACAAAGCTAGATAGAAAGTGACAAAGAATAGGTATATGTATGAGGCAAATAGAAAGAATGCTTAAAGCAAAAAATAAATTCCTTTATTTGAGGAATAAGAATCCTTTACTCTGTTACCGATACGACATAAAAAAACATGAAACTATTTTTGAACGTTTTATGGGGTATAGGTATGGTTGGTCTGAAGAAGAAGTGAATGAGTTTATTCAATCTTATAAATTAACGATAAGGTTATGATTTCTTCCGTCACATATATGGGACTTTATGCAAGTAATTGAAGCTAGAAAATCAGCTCAGAAAGATAATTGTCAATAGGCATTGAAAATTGACCCCTATAGGCACCGAATATTTGACCCCCCTAGAGGACCTAAAATGACTGATTTGTAGTCAGCCAAAATCATCTAATCTATTTCCTGTTTTTTAACCTAAAACTATCATTTCCAGTTTCAATAATTTCACAATTAAAAGTTAATCGGTCTAACATCGCCGAAGTCATCTTTGCATCACTAAAAACCTGTGGCCATTCTCCAAAGGATAGGTTTGATGTTATTATTAATGAGACATTTTCATGTAGCTTACTAAGTAGATGAAATAATAATGCTCCCCCAGATTTTGAAAAAGGTAAGTAGCCCAACTCATCCAGAACAATCACATCCATTGACTTCGATCTTTCAGCAAGTTTTCCTGAATTGTTGTTTAACTTCTCCTGCTCCAATTGGTTAACTAAATCAACGATATTGTAAAACCTTGCTCTTCTACCTAATTTAACTATTTCTCTAGCAACAGCTATAGCTGTATGTGTCTTACCGGTACCAGTACCACCAACCAATATGACATTACGCTTACTATCAACTAAACTAGTACTTTGTAAGCCTACAACAAGATTTTTATCTATAGAACTCTTATTAAACTCAAATTCATCTAAAGATTTAGCCGTAGGAAATTTAGCTAATTTCATTTGATTATTAACTGATTTAACAGCTCTACAGCTAACTTCTTTTTCAAGCTGCACCTCTAACCACTTATAATGCTCAGTATCATTACTACCTAAGTCTTTAAGGCCATCTAAGATGGTACTTAAATGTAACTTCTTTAAATACTCTTCCAGTTGCACCATATTTATAGACTCCCTAATAATTGATCATAATTATTACAGTCAGCTATTGGGGGATTCTTAAGCTTTAAATTATCTGCAACATCAAGTATAGGTGCATTTTCTTCACACTTTAATCGTGTTATTGAATTTATAATATATTGAGAGTTTATGACATTACTACTAATGGCTAAGTCACATGCTACCTCAACAGCTTCAACTCCATAATCTCTCAATGCTAATAAAACCTCAACAGCCTGTTTATCCCCACCATTTTTGGATACAAGAATGTTCTTCACTTTTAAAATACTTTGAGGTAAATCCCAATCTTTAAAAGGTTCTCCATTTCTTAATGCACCTGGCTTTCTCTCCAACAGGCTTAGATAATGATATGGGTTAAGTATCTTTTTGTTTCTATCTAAGCATCTGTCGTGTTTAGCAACTTCATTGCCATCACAGAAAACTCTTATTTTACTTGGGTACGCACGAACATCTACACTTCTATTAGCATATTCACAATCAATGCTATATCTATTATTATCATAGCTAACTAAACATGTTTTATCTGCCTTGCGTGTAATTTCCTTATATCCATTAAAAGGAACAGCAAACTCTCGCAATAAGCTTCTTTCTTGAGTGAATACCTCATAGATCGTTTTATCCTTTATTTCTCGGTGCTTACGCTGCTTTGATATATCTACTGCTTTTTGCAATAAATGTTCATTAAGCTGATCCAATGTATCAAATTTTAATCTTGGCTTGAATAGCCAGTCTCTAATATTATCAACCTGATTTTCTACCTGTCCTTTTTCCCATCCAGATGCTGGATTACATGCTGTAGGATCTATAATGTAATGCTTTAACATACATAGGAAGTTCTGATTAAACTTACGGTCATACTTACTTACAAACACCTTATCTACTGCTGTTTTCATATTATCGTAAATACCTCTTCTAGTTACCCCACCAAAAAATTCAAAAGCTTTATCGTGAGCATCAAATAGCATTTCTTGGCTTTCTCTTAGGTATGCAACTACAAAGAACATTCTGCTATAAGACAATTTAAAATGAGCTAATTTTATTTTAGTTATTTTGCCAGCCAACTCTATTGTTTCTTCACTCCAATCAAACTGATACGCTTCAGCAGGAGCAAAATATAGGGGGATAAAACTCCCCTTTAGCTGCGAAGTATGTTTTTCATAGTATTTCTTAACATATCTCCTTACTGAGTCATAAGACCCTGTGTATCCTAAAGCTTCTAGTTGATTATGATACCTACGAGCACTTCTTTGAGATTTTTTATCTAGCTTTAAATCATGTATCAGCATTTGATCAAGTATATGAATATATTCTTGTAGCTTAGGGTAAAAAGTTACCTTACGCTGATATTGTTTAGGAATATATTCAACACCATCTTCTCTGATAACCTTTCTAACTGTATTTTTTGATACATTCAAGCCATCGCATATTTTATTAATTGAATTGCCTTCACGACGCATTACTAAAATGGCATTTTTTTTATCCATTTTTATCACCTTAATTTAACCCCTATATTTATAAAAAATGTAGGGTAGTTTATCACCTCATGGGGGGGTCATTTTTCGGTGCTTATTTGCCCCTAAAAGGGGTCATTTTTGCATGCTTATTCACAAAAGTTTTCAAAATCAAAGATTTTAGCTTATAAATCATTCCTAAATTTACAATTTTGGCACTATTTCAAAATCTACTGTCAAAACTAATATACTTTTGTTTCTCTGCTAAATTTAGTTTTTTATGAAAATAATAATTTATACAATATAATCCTTATAAAAAAAGTACGCTGAATTATGAAAAATAATGATAAAACTCATACTACTAACTCTAGAACATTATTGTTTTATCAAATAAAAAGTATCTGTGAAACTCTAACCTTTTTGATTGAGAATGAAGATACAGTAATTACTGATAGATCTATTATTTTTTTTAATCAAGTTATTGATGATTATAAGAACATATGTAGCGATAATAAAATTATAAATTCACTCCAGCAATTAGAATCAGATTCTTCAAATATGGAAATATTAATAGTTTTCAATGTTCTTTTCAGTACAATGCAAGGTTTCTTTGATGATAATGAAGTAAAATCACTTTTAAACAGAGTTACAAGTCTAGCAGTATCTGTAAATGAAATTCGTAAAGCTGTATCTTAGTTCTGATGGAAAGTGTTAATTTTCACAATCAACAAGTTGCTCGTTCACCGTGATGGATAAGCCATTGAAAGATAAACTTTCAACACCTTAACCACACTAATTAACGACTTACCACAGACAAGCATCATAGCCGATTACTTAAACCCTGTTTCTTTTCAAATATAAACTTTTTTCTTTTTTTGTTTTAAAAGGTCTATAAATCGATTTTAAGGTCTTTTTTTTGTATTTGCTTAAAATGTTACATCAAATCTTAAAACGGCTTAAAATACCTTGTTACTGCTTAAACAATCGCACAAACTAGGTGACTAGCCGTCTGCAAGACTTCTAGCCTTGTAGATTTTAAATAATGAGAGGTTTTGAAACGCAGTAAAAAAGATTACCGAAGATCACAAAAGCCACCTGCCCGTTTTGGTAGAGCGTAGCGACTCTTTGAAAGGCTCAAATAGGCGATATAAAAATTAGTGTCTTTAGACTAACGAAACATAATGTCGTTATTAGATGTGCGGAGCACTAAGTTTTTATCTAAAAGTAATCCAAAATAACTAACTTTAGGCTCATCAAAAAATATTAGCTTATTAAAATGATAAATGAGCCGTTTTTAACCTGTAAATTTTTGCCAATTTTAGACACAGTATAAGATATAAGAAGGGAGCGTTTTTTTTAAAAGTGCCTGTATTAACCTTTCTGTATAGCTTACAGCGTTTTTTTTTTAGAATTTGAACTATCACATATGTAAGTTGAACTATCACATATGTAAGTTGAACTATCACATATGTATATAAAATTGATAGTCTAAGTATTAAAATAAAAACTTTAACTATCAATTTTATATTGCTTTTTGATTCTTGTACTGTTATATTTTACTCATAAACAATATTTAAACTATCATTTATGAGTAAAATAGCTACTGTTACTAGATATAAGACCAATCCTTTTGTTAAAGATTTAGTTATAAAAAGGAAGACTAAAAATATAAAAATAAGTACGCTTGGGTCTGATGATAATATCGTGATTAATCAAACTACTGGGGAAGTAAAAGGGACTCATGTATCGACATATAGGCAAGTTGATGAAGCTAAATTTGTTAAATTATTTAGTCAAAACATAGCTTTAACCTTTGATTTGACCAGTGCAGGGATTAAAGCCTTTAATGTATTAATCTTCGCAGTCCAATTTAATGCTTTAAACAAAGATTTAGTACAACTTGATAGTAATACTTTATCTGACTTTATAGCTCAAAACACAAGTATAAATCTTTCTAACGCTACATTTAATAGGGGTTTAAGAGAATTGGTTAAAGCAAAGATAATAGCCCCTTATTCATCTAGGGGTTTTTATTTTATAAACCCAAGCTTTTGTTTTAACGGAGATAGACTAGCATTTACAACAGTAATAGAGAGAAAAAATAAAGCTGAATTAGATAAATTAGAACATGACTTTGAACTACAAAAAGAAGAAGGATAGTTTTAATAACCGTTTTATAGGAGCTATTCGCGTAGCTCCTATATGGCTGTGATAACTAAACCAGCCAACCCTACGGCAAAGCTTAGTTTATCACATTTTAAAGTAAAAAAATGGAGATAACTCAGAATGATAAATAATCAAAAAGTATATAGAAACTATGATGAATGCGACTTATTGCATAACATGATCACATACTCTATAGACAAAACAGATGATACTTACCTATCCAGAACAGACAAAGAAAATCTGATTAGCATTATAGATTATTCGCTTTGCAATGCTCCAAAAGAGCTAGATGATTTTATATCTAATTTGTTGGCTGATACACATCAGAAGCTAGCTGATTTTTTTGATGAATTAGAAAAATAATAATAAGCTGTATATTAATAATTGTATGAAAATATATATAAAATACTGACTAGTATTGTTATATTTTGTAGTAAATCAACTTTTTAAGAAAAAAATGAATCAATCAAAACATCCTAAAGCCTTACCTATATGCTTTCTTACAGAAATGTGGGAAAGATTTGGATATATGCTAATTTCTATGACTTTAGTGTTTATTTTAATTCAGAGGTTCAGTTTAGATGATACAAGAGCTAATATAATTATAGGTTCTTTTACTGCTGTACTGTATATAACATCTGTTTTAGCTGGTCAGATAGCAGACAAATTAATAGGATACTATAGAAGTGTGTTACTTGGGGGAATAGTTCTTGTAATAGGTTATTCATACTTAGCTGTAGTAACTGATCTTTTTCATTTTTGTATTGCATTAGGGATAGTTTGTAGTGGCACAGGTTTATTAAAAACCAATGTAGGTAGCTATCTAGGGCAAAACTATGAATTTGAAGATACTAACAGACAAGGAGGATTTACAATATTCTATGTCGGAATAAATGTTGGGGCATTACTTGGAAATATAGTCTCTGGGTATTTATATGAATCATTTGGTGGTGTTGGTATTTTTACTGCTTCTGCAATAATGCTTACTCTAGGAACTTTAACTTTTTTCTATGGTTTTAAAATTTTTAATTTAAAAAAATATAAAAATGATGTCAAAATATATCACTATATTTTAGCTATTATTATTACCATCATAGGTGCAGCTGTTGGTGTGTTAGTTATATATAATCCCAGCGTTTCAAGTATGTTTTTTTTATTAGTTGTTATCTTAAGTATAGTAGTTTGTTTTAGAGGAGCTAAATCCAAAGATGATTTTAATAAAGCTTTATCATTTTTTATTTTTCTTGTTATAGCTACAAGTTTTTGGGCTTTATATAACCAAATTTTTATGTCACTTAACTTATTTATAGATAGGGTAGTTAACCATAAAATTTTTGGTTTATTTGATATTCCAACTCAAGCATTTATAACCTTTAATAATATAACATTACTTATTAGTGGAACTTTATTAGGAATATTATGGAAAAAGATTAATTTTTTAGACATATATAAATATTTGCTAGGAATGTTTATTCTTATATTTATGTTTTGTTTTGTTAGTGTAGGAATATTTGCTTCAGGCGATAATACAACTAATCTAGTTAGTTCTACTTGGATAATTTTGTGTTATACATCTCTAGGTATATCTGAACTATTTGTTTCAGCTATTGGATTATCTTTAGCTACTAAATTAGCTCCTAAAGGACAATCAGGGGCATATATGGGGTTATGGCTAGTGAATATTGGCATTGGTGGATATTTAGCTGGAATAATAGCAAATTTTGCTGCTATACCAAAAGGGGTGACTAATATAATTACCTTAAAACATATTTATTTAAATAGTTTTAATATATATATTAGTATTGCTATTTTTTCCTTTTTGTTTTCAATTGTTGCTACTTTTTTTATAAAAAAGTTATTAAAGGAACATGCTTAGCCACTCTATCAAAAAAGTTTTGAACATTTTTATCTTCCTAAATACTGTATTGTTATTTCTTCCCTATTATGTCCTAGTTCTTCGCTGATAGTCATACGAGCTTGATAGTCTATAGTTTTTTGCTCTGGGGTTAGCTCTTTTGAGGTTTTACCGCCAGATTTAGGGCATTGCATTTCAGTTAGTCCTTGGTAGCGATTTTGAGCATATTTGTGCCTAAAACCATGAACATTTTTAATTCCTATTTTTTGAGTGGCTTTTTCAAAGCTCCATTTGGCTTGGATATAGTTTTTATCCTTTGGTATTAAAGAGTTTTTACCACAAAAAGCGTGCAGTTTTTGAATTAGGTTTCTTTGATTGTCATTTCTTACTGGAATTTCTCTTTCTCTACCGCCTTTAGTCCATGTAGATTTAAGAATTATCTTGTCACCCTTATCAGCATAGCTAGGTTGAAATTTAATGCTCTCCTCGAGCCTTAAACCGAATTCTCGTTGAAGTTCTATAGAAAACTGATGTCTTTGTTCTAGCTTATTAAATTTTTCTCTGTCTATCTCTTGGGCTTTGTTTTTCGTGTTGTCTGAATATACTCTATTTTCTATCTCGAGTTTTTTATTGTCAGGTAGTTCTTTACCTATTTTTTCGCCTAGCCAGCGAATGCAGGCCAGTCTATTTTTTATTGTTGCTGTGGTTATTCCTTCGGCTTTCCATTTATCACGTAAAATATAGCAGTGCTTAGCACCGAAGTTTTGAGCTGTTACTCTGTTATATCCAGCTTCTTTTAAATCGCTACAAACTTTAAATAATATGGATTTTCTATTGCTTTGCGTAGCAAAAGAGCCATCTTTATTATGCTTGATTGCTGATACTATAACACCTCTAAAAGAGTTATTGTTTGCCATAAACTTCGTCGTGGTCTCCAATATCAACAAGCGTGGCTTTGTCATTCTTTATTACTATAATCGTTAGTATTCTATACGAACTAGTTAAACTAGAACTGTATAGGTTTTTAATTTTTTTCTTATTTATTTGGTGCGTTGATAACTTTTGGTCAAAAGGGTTTTGTATAAAGACTTTCAAAAAATCTTTAAAGGTATTTTCTAACTCTGGTCTTTTTTTGAAAAACTTTTTAGCCTTTCTATCAAATGCTGTCGATCGATCTATTTTCATGCAAATAGATCATCAACATAAGAATCAATATTAGTTATTTTTTTTGTTCTTCCTGCTTTAATGTCGGCTAAAGACTCTTCTAAAGTATTATCTTTAGTAGTGTTTACTATATGTACTTCTTTTTTAAAACCTGCTAAAAGCTTTTCAAAGGTTGAGTAGAACTCTTCATTTACATCCAAATTAACATGTATCATTTTTTATCCTTTTATATTCAAAATAAATATCTTTCTTTGGTAAGTGTTTCATTCAAGCTATATCTCAAGGACATAGGTATAAAAAAGAATGAAGACATTTATTGTTTTAATGTAGTTCTTTTTCGTGGAAATCTGCCTACATGGTTTAGTTTTTAATTACTCCTTATTTAGTTAAATAGGAAGTAATCAACCATAGGGCTAAACTTCCCAATGGGTTTAAATTACTCTACATTTCCAAGCCGTTAGCTATTGAATATAGTTCTTTTCTTTAAGCTGAAAAGTTGCTTTTATTATGATAGTTTTTACAAGTCTATCGGTCTTGGAGATGTTTATACAGACATCAAACTGAACATTTATTTTTTTGGCTTACAGAAAAAAACAAATAAAAAATTATGCTTATCAATAGACATCTACAAGATGTTTCGTTGCTCCCAACTCATCAGTATTGACAAACTTATTATCTATTTAAAATCAAATAAAATCAACTGATAATTTTATCACTATTTGCTATAATCAATTAATTACTACTATACACGGCTTACTGTCACTACGGAATAGACCCGTATTGACAGGAACATATACATCTATGCTAGACACTATATTTACATTTCTTTGTTACTCCTTTTCGGCTGTAATTCTTATAGCTTATTTATTTTTTACAATATATTCTTTGCTTTATAATGATGCTACTGTTAAAGGTCATTCCCTCAATTTAATATCTTTTTTTCTTATCCTTTTTGTACTCATATTGCTTTTAGCAAAAGTTCGTAGATTTGAGCAGATAGAAAACATAAGTGACTTAATGTCTAATGTTGGTTTTATATTTGGATCAATATCGATTGGTATCAAATACGCTTTTGCAGGTGCTGTTGCTCCTGCAATAACAATATTTGTAATCATTATTCTTATAATCTTCCTTTTTCTATTAATTTTTTCAAATAGCTATACGAAAATGGTTAGAAGAAATGAGCGAGCAAAATCAATGACAGAGATAAATCTAGCTGATAGAAGAACATCTTCTGCTCAAGTTGAGAAAGAAATAGCATATAATGAGCGTAGCGAGGCGATTTCACTTTTAGAAGACAAGAAGATGGATTTAAACAAAAAAACACTAGATTTGGCTAAATTAAGCTCTCAAAGTGCTAAATACTTGCAGTTTTGGAATGAAAATAAAGAAAAAGTTTATGATTTTTATAATAAGCTAAAAACTAAAGATTCTAAAATCCAAGAATTAGAAGAAATTATCATAAGAAGAGAGTTGTAAATTCAAAGATTGAAGAAGTCTAGGAATACAAAATAATGGTTTCTAGTATGCAAATTTAGTTTTTGACAAATCAAAATCACTCAAGAAATACTCTTTTTTTATCAAAGAAATCTCTTTTTCCTAAAGATTTATTCTCTTTAGTATTCTCTTTAATATTGTACCAACTCAGTTTTCTAATAGATAAGCCATAAGCTATAAGGCTTAGAAGCACTTTTTGAAAAAATTTAAAACATATTTTTGTAACACATTTATGATTTAAAACATATTTTTGTAACACTAAAACATAGTTTTTTTTTATGTTGAAAGGTTTAAGTTTCATCGCTATCATTACAAACATATTTATTGTTAAGAATATGTTTTATGAAAGGTATTATAGACAAAAAAGAAGTAGTTTTGTCAAACACATTGGTTGCTAGTAAATTCCATTTAACAAAAGAAGAACAAAATTTGATTTTTTTAGTAGCATCGCAAATCCATAGTGATGATGAAGATTTTAAGACTTATAAAGTTTCTACTGCTGATTTAGAAAAAGCCACTGGAGTACAGCAGTTTAATAGAAAGAGAATTAAAGAAATGAGTTTTTCTATTATGAGTAAACCTATTAGGCTACAAGATAAAACAGTAGTAAATTGGTTTAGTGCTATTAAGCCGTTAGAGAAAGAAGCTGCTTTGGAAGTCAGATTTGATAAGGCATTAAAGCCATATCTTTTGAACTTACAAGAACGATTCACTAAAGCAGAGCTTACTAATCTATTTACATTTAAAAGCAAGTATTCAGGTAGATTATACTTACTCCTTAAAAGTGAATATGGTTTGCAAGAAAATCATCGTGTAATAGTACCAACAAGCTTTGAAGTTGAGGACTTAATAGACCGATTTGCTATGCCTAAAAGCTATAAACAAAGGTATTCGTTATTTAAAAATGATTTTTTACATAAGGCTTTAGAAGAAATAAATACCTTAACAGAATTTTTTGTGACTTATGAAGTTATAAAAGCTGGTAGAAAGATTGATAAAATAAAGTTTTTTATAACAAAAATAGAAGAGACAGAAGAACAGTTTAAACAAAAGCTTTTAGATACTAAAACAAAAGATGATTATATTCCTGCTCAGCTTAACAGTAGGACTAAAGAAGTGATTTTGAGTAATGAATTAGACCTTGATACAAACTATGTAAAACACCTATTTGAACATTATTTGATAGCGGATATTGAATGGGTTTGTGAAACTGTGTCAATAGGCATTGAAAATTGACCCCTATAGGCACCGAATATTTGACCCCCCTAGAGGACCTAAAATGACTGATTTGTAGTCAGCCAAAATCATCTAATCTATTTCCTGTTTTTTAACCTAAAACT
>Ga0209092_10004778_pt1 | contig 11153 bp, 8 predicted proteins | sample FraStrMetagenome_FD_187446 | JGI IMG/M metagenome (GOLD analysis project Ga0209092, IMG submission 187446) | Marine eukaryotic phytoplankton communities from Arctic Ocean - Fram Strait ARC3M Metagenome (SPAdes) (version 2) | ecosystem: Environmental > Aquatic > Marine > Oceanic | place: Fram... | reverse complement strand
TTCGTGAATACATATATATATATACGTTTACATTATTTTTTAGTTGTTTATAAATCCCCGCTACTCTCGGTCACCGTCACCGTTACCGTCATGCTCGCTCATGAAATGATTTTCGACTAATTCAGACAGTTCGCCATATAGAGCGTCCTCAATAATATCGTCGCTGGACCTATAGTTGGTTGATGTAACTAATGGACATATAAATGGCGTTTCTAACCGATTCATTTGGCAAGTTTTCGCATTGTGTCCATAGAGGTTACAACGCGAACACTTAACACTATGCGAACACCCTTCCAGAATAGCCAACTCCACCAGGGATTTTGACAAGTTGGACTGTATCGATTTAAGATTTTTTTCTAACTTGGACATTTTTTTTCGCAGGAAGGCGACTTCATACTGACTTACCGAATTTTTCCGGAAGAATTCGTCAGTCTGGTCGTATAAATATAGAACCGTGTGTTCTAATTGCTGCTTGTCTCCAGCATATATATAGAGCGCGTCTTCCAGTTGTGCAGCCTGGTATTTAAGCTCGACGTCTTTTTCCGAACACAATTGTGTTCTACACATGGGACACTTAAAACCTCCTGAACCTACGGACAAATTTTCCATAATACATTTCGTGTGAAATGTGTGTCCGCAATCGGTGTCCGCCTGAGCGAATCGATTTAAATCTTCGAGGCAGATGGCGCAACTCATTTTAAAAACTTACTCATGTGGATATTCCACTAAACATTATCAAATTTTTTAATCACTGCGTGTGATCTATAGACATTATACATTATGTTCACGTCGAAGAATATGGTTTACATCAATTTACCCCTTTATGAATATGTATATTTAAATTAATCCTAATAAGGGAAAAATTTGATAAAGCTTAAGTTGATTAATCCCTCATTATTAGTCGATAGTTAATTAAATATCACAATTATGAAGACGCGGGGCGAAGTTATTTCATTGACGTTTGGGGACCAAGGGGAAAATAATGTCGGTATGGAGAAGGTTGGGCGTATGGTCGATGCGGGCGAGGGATACGATTTGACTGACTTTAAAAAGTACCGCAAAACTTTTAAGGCGGGTGGATACGAGGTGGAAATTTACTGTTTGAATCGGCTCGTGGACACCGACAATACAAGCCCGGGGGGGTCCATAATGGCTGATGCCCATGTAATGGTGGTTCGGGGTGGAATGAACTATTTTTTGGAACCAATTGGGAAAACGGACGAGGACCTTTTTGCTGAGATGGATGGTTTTGAGTGGGATCGCAGGTACTTTTGTACTCGCCGGAAGAAGGTGTTAAATAAGCATGCTCGAGCAAATGTGTGTTTTGGCGACGTGGGTCGAGAACCAGATTATGAAGACAAAAAAGGGAGAATTGTGGCATACGACGACTGTGAATGTTTAAAGACACTCAAATTGGGAATGGCGGAGGCGTTGGGTGAAAAATGCGGGAATTTGGTCTGCGAGGGAAATCGCTATTTCGATTTGAAAAAATGTGGTATTGGTTGGCATGGAGATGCGGAACGCCGAAAAGTGGCGGCGTTCCGTATTGGTGAAGATATGGACCTTCATTTCAATTGGTTTGAGCGTCACGCATCCTTTGGGCGGACATTGAAATTGACGTTGAGTAGTGGAGACATGTATTTCATGAGTGAAAAGGCAGTTGGTTGGGATTGGAAACACAGCAGTATTCCGACGGTACGGCATTCGGCTGGTAAACCCGAATGCAAGTATGTTAAATTATGTAAGTAGGATTAAGTAAGTAGAATTATAATAACCAAACACCCATTTTTTATATTAATAACCGGGACGACTAAAATTTGATAATATGAATTGTGCTAACTAAAGAAAAACAACGCCCCAAATGCACGGACCAACCCAAGATAAAGGTCACTCAAAAACGGCAAAAAAAATTAGCATAGTTAAAAAATTAGGGAAGAATGCCGAACCATATAATGATCAAGTTCTAACCCATCCAAAGTTTCGCTTTCGTAAAAAGATGGCAGCCTTTGATTATGATCACACCCTGGTGAAGCCTACGTCTGGGCCAGTCTTTTCGCAAAAAATCGACGACTGGCAATGGTTACGACCCAACGTTAAAAATGTCCTAATAGGGTATTATCAACGCGGCTATTCAATCGTTATTTTTACCAACCAAAGTCGTAAATTTAAAACAGCGCAAATCAAATTGGTATTGGATACATTGACTATTCCATACAAGGCCTATATTCAGTATAACAAATCCGAAAAAAAACCCAATCCAAAGGTTTTTATCGAATTTTCCGAATCTCGGCTCGATATGGCGAAATCGTTTTATACGGGCGATGCGTTGGGACGTACTGGAGATTGGAGTGATAGTGATAAGGTCTTTGCGGTAAATTGTGGGTTACGCTATTATAGCCCAGAGGAAATGTTTCCATTTAAAATTACCAACCATAAACCTTTGAAAAAGTATCCTAAACAGGAAGTGGTTATTATGGTCGGATATCCTGGAAGTGGAAAATCGACCTTTATTGCAAAGAATTTTAATACGGACTATACCGTTCTTAGTGGGGACGACCTAAAGACGGAGTCTAAAATGAAGAAGGGTCTTCGGGTAGCCATTGCCAGTAAGACGTCGGTAGTATTGGACGCTACGCACGGATCGGTAAAAAAACGTAAAATTTTTATCGATATTGCGAAAGAAGCCAGTCTACCAGTTCGCGTCATTCATATTACAACATCGATTGAAGAGGCGATGCACCAAAATAATAAACGTGCCATTAAAGTGCCGAAAATTGCCTTTTGGGTATATCGCAAGCACTTTCAAGAACCTACGTTAGCCGAAGGTATCAATGAGGTTATAAAATTTTGACTAACTAAAATGTCCTCGGTTGCATTTATATTGCAGTAGTTTACCAGTCGCTAAAGCGTGAGTATAATGTATATTATTTCCACAATAATTAAACTTAATTGGGCGACGCAGTAAAAATGATAGTAAAAACAAAAACGGATCCTGTGGCGAACATAAATACCCTGACCGCGCGGTGGTTTTTTTGTATATTCGAACATGCTCCATATTTTCGTCTAATTGTTGATTTGATAAGCGTATATTTTGACAGTTAATATTAGTGGTTTTACAATTTAAGTGTTGTAATCTTTCAATTAAGGTATAAATATTGGCGGTTCGTAATCCTAATAGTTCCCTGTCGGATTTAGTAAGAGACTTCATAATACCATCCCAAAAGCAGGTCATCTCTATATAGAACAACGATATTTATTAGTGGCACACGAATTAAATTTCAGGAGGTTTATAGCTCTATTTCATGTGGGTTGTGTTGGGTTGTGGTTGGCTTGTGTGGGTTGTGTTGTGCTGGGTTGTGGTTGGCTTGTGGTTGGCTTGTGTGTTAAACAGGTGGCACTTAGTCCAAAGCGATTCAGTATTTCCTTTGAATTTGATAGGATTTTATTTTATACCCTACGAATTAACAATGTCGTTAAGCAAACCAATTAATCATGGTAAAGGTTGGGGGGTGGAAGAAGTTGACAAACTATTAGCGGCCATCTCCGAAAACACTTCGCAAAAGGAAATTGCGATAATCCATGGAAGAACGGTTGGGAGTATTGCCTCTAAATTACGCCACGTCGCGGTTAAAATGTATGTTGATAAACGCCATATGGACGACATCATACATACCACTCAACTGACTAAGGAAAATATTGAAAGGCATATTGGTACGTATACCCAAGAGCAATTGGAAAAAATATCGCCTCCTGGGAAATTAGCTAAATATGCCTTTGTCCCTCAAAAAAAAGTCTTAGCAGCAAAATCGCCACCAACGGAGTTAGATAAATATCAGAAAAATGCCATCCAGTTATTTAAAGCTGGGTACAATCTATTTATAACTGGCAGTGCTGGTTCGGGGAAAAGTTTTCTCATTCGAAAGCTAATACAGGAATACCGCCAGATGCCCGAAACAACGGCGTGTGGTATGTCAATAACGTCCACCACGGGAATTTCGTCACTCAATATTAATGGAATAACCATTCATAGTTGGGCTGGAATTACCCCCCACACGGATTTTTCAGACGTCGACGCCTTTGTTGAAGCTATTAAACTTAATTACAAAAAACATAACAATTGGAAATATACTAAGGTACTGGTCATTGATGAGATATCGATGTTGAATGTTGTAATGTTTAATTTTCTACACCAGGTGGGTATGAAATTACGGAGAAATTCCCTACCCTTTGGGGGGATTCAATTGGTGGTTGTCGGAGATTTCTTTCAGCTCCCACCTGTTAGGGAGGCACCTGACACCGACTTTGTCTTTAAATCGCAATATTGGTCGGAAATAATCGATTATTCGATTGTGCTTAAAAAAATTCACCGCCAAAAAGAAAACGACCTGATCGCCTTCTTGCATAAAATCCGCTTAGGGGTTCGCGATACCAGTGTCGAGAAATCGCTCCAGAATTATCGTGCTAATCCTAATTATAACAGTAATTATACGCATTTATATCCCAATAAATTGAATGTAAATGCTCATAATCTTTCAAAAGTCTTTGCCTTAGAGGGTGATACAATAGAGCGTATGGCTACTATGGTCAAGAAAGGCACCCGCGACTATCCTTTCCCACGAGACTCGGTCATTGAAGAAAATCTAATACTAAAGATCAATGCCTTTGTGATTATTAATAAAAATATCGATGTAAAGAATGGCTTAGTTAATGGGCGACAGGGAATCTTCTTAGGATTTGCGAATAAACAGGCTCGGGTGCAAACCAGCGATGGCATCATTCACTGTATCGACAAAGCCCGCTGGGAATTCCCTAATTACTATATTGACCAATACCCCCTACGCCTCGCATGGGCCCTTACCATTCACAAATCACAGGGTATGGGCATTGAGAAATTGAGCGTGGATATCGGCACTAATATTTTCGATGACGGACAGGTCTATGTAGCCTTGTCACGAGCGACTAATTCCGAATTTCTCCACGTAAAATCTTACTCCTTGGCGTCCATCCGCGTAAATAAGCAAGTCAAGCGATTTTATCGGAAGTTGAAAAAAGAGAGTCGTCAATGGTATGCCAGTCAAGATGATAATGGCGAGGCTTATTTTCGTAATAAAATCAATGGATTTACGAGACGCTCCTTGCCCACAGGGGCTTTAGTAATAACTGAGGAGCCTTTATTGGAGGAGGACCGGGAGATTGTCGAAGAGCCGTTCGGGCCACTATGCAAAGTCTGTAAGGAGCGAGCTCAAGAGGAGACGTATCGCCATTATCATAAGGAATCAGTCTGTTTCGAATGTAGTATTCAAGACGAATATTATATGGAACTCAATCGCGAAGCCGTCCGCAAGCGCCTTCGGATTAGCAAGCGAAACATTCGCGAAGTCTTATCCAAATGCTCTTTTCGCCCCCAGTCGAATTATTTCGGTGGGCGCCATATGAGCCCTACCAAGCTGTATTTATTGGGACATGTTACTGAAAAGAACGCTTTGGGTATGTATTAGTTATATCACGGGCTTGGTACTATGAAAATGAAGTTCCACAACCACATGTAGAATTAGCATTTGGATTCTCAAATATAAACCCCTGTCCCATAATATCTTCCTTCCAGTCAATGTGCGTCCCTAAAACATACATGGTACTCTTCGTGCAAATATGAACGTTAAGATCGTCTTGAATATGCAAATCATATTTATCGTTAATTTCGTCGTTGGTTGTCCCAAATTTGTATTCGAAGCCATTGCACCCACCTGACTTAAGTAAAAAGGTGATTGTCGATTTATTTTCTTTTTGCAACACGTCTTTTAATTTTGTAATCGCTCTGGCTGATAACGTTATCAAATGTTTTTTCATTGTTATATTAATATAAAATCTTATTTCACAATACGCGAGCTTATATTTTCACTATTTTCACTACTTTTACTAATTTGATTATATAAAAGGTAAATACGGACTGATTAATACAATATCTATAAATGTCATGGATTATTGCACGTCACCTCCCTGGTGAATATCCGCATATCTATAATAAAATAGGTAAATATAATAGGTTCTCGTCGAAACGGCACCATATATTGCGGAAAATTTATACTGAATTGCCGAACTCTAATAAATATACTGATTTTGTAGCACGGGATAGCGACAAATTATTTCAGGTTTTAACTGAATATGTTAGCCAAAAAATGTTATATCGTGAACACCTATGTTACGTGACGGCTGACGGTGGTCGCGCTATCCTTGGGGGGCAAGTATATCGTCCAGCAAGCAGAGCTCCATATTGGCAAGCAACTGACGATTTATGGAAAATTTGGAGTGAAATTTATACCAAAGCGATTTTTACAAAAATTTTTAGAAACTGCTCAACTAAAAGGGATATTTTAAATAAATTCCAGGAGGTAATATATGTTTCACCCACAGTTCAGCCTATTGCGGAGCCGAGGACTATGTTTAACGACATTATAATGGCTATAATAGATAGCTCGTGGAAATATACCTCGGCACAAAACCTTATTAAATTATATGGAACTTCAACAAGCTGTCTCGTGTATAAAGGGGTGGCTAATAGTCTCCGACAGTGGGCTACTATGCTATGAACATATATTGTAAAAGACGATTATTTAATAAATTCTAAGATAGATTGTTGTTCCATCGATGATAATTTTATTCCAGGTATGGGGGTAAATACTTAGATTTTTTTTAATTTGATAAGCAAAATAAATTAATAAGTTAATTATACGTATAATGGATAGATTCAATGATTACTTATATAAACATCAACAAGAAGCAATACAACGTGAAAACAAACATGACAAGTGCCTATTTAATATGTGGTGCGGGACCGGTAAAACCAGAGTCTTTACTATCTCGATGTTTATCGATAATTTAAATTTTAATGTGATTGTATTTCCTTCATTAGGATTAATAAATCAATATTGTAATGATTATATTTTAAATCAAGGAGAACCATTTAAAACAGAATTTTCTAAATTTAATTGTTTGGCATTTTGCTCGGACGACGAGCGGAAATTAAAGCTTAAAACAAAAAAAATTAAATATACTACAAAGGAATCTGTTTTAAAAAAATTTATTGAACAATCAGGTAATAAATTAGTTGCGGTTACATATCAGTCCTTTGAAAAATTAATTAATACGTGCATTACTTCTAATATCAGTATTAATAAATTAGTATACGATGAAGCACACCATTTAGTCGGTACTAACATACAGACTATCGCATTCAATAATAGAGAATTGGATAGTATTGTGGAAAAGACTCGTTATTATACCGCTACACCAGTAAATAGAAACGGGATTACAATGTATGACCGCGAACAACCCGAACATAGTGATTGCGGTCCTATTGCATATGAATATTTATATTACCAAGCAGTAGAAGATGGAATTTGTAAACCGTTTGAAACACAAATAACCTTATATACGCAAAAACCTGAATATACAAATAAATATCAACCAATATTTGAATCTATTATCAGAGCGTGTTTATCTGGGAAATACAACTATTGGAACGTATTGACCTATCATTCGTATGTTAATGAAAATGAAATGTATAATGACGGTATTTCATTTGTAAAAAATTTCGCCTCGCTGAAAAATCAAAAATTAGTTAAAAAATTATTTACTAGAATACAAAATGAAGAATATCCCCACACGCAAACTTTATATTCAGTTGATAATGTTTTATTAAAAGGTGTTCATAGTAAAACACCTACAAGAGAAGCGATCATTTCTAATTTTGATAAAAAACTTCCTGGAAGAATTTATATTCTATCATCGTGTGGAATTTTAAATGAAGGAATTGATACTAAATGGGCAAATATGGGTGTTCCTATTAATCCGTCGCGTTCAATTGTTAAAGAATCACAGCGTATTGGTAGATTAGTTAGAATTCCAGAAAAAAATATGCCACCCGCAATCATTCTTATTCCGTGTATGATTGATGTTAGTAAATATTCTTCAATGGATACAACCGAATTGCGAGACCAAATGATTCGCGAAGAATTATCGGAATGTGGAAATTTTAATACGGCTCTTAATGTTATTAGTGCTTTTAAATATCAATATGACACCGAATTATTTGATATGTGTTTGCGGTATCCTAATATGTATGCTCCAAAAGAAGTGAAAAAAAATTTAGGAAATCAAGGTCTGAATGTAGAAGAGAGCCACGGCGATTTAATCCATAATTTAAAGTATCTATGTGAGAAAGAAGATATTGAGTTAGATATTGAGTCATACGAGGGGGGTACCGATGAGGATATATTAGCTGATATTGCTGAACAATGTGAAAAAACTATTGAAATTCATACCCAGAGTTACGATGAACCCGTTAAATATATTAATGAGGAAACTATTGATGAAGAACCTATGCGATTATTTTACTGCGAAGACGACAATACATATTCCCCTATTGTGAAAAAAAATAACAAGGAGATTATTAAAAGAAAATCAACTCATCCTCCCAAGAAAAGAAAACCGTTATTTAGTGTTCATACTCATCCTGACTTGGAGTTATTGTGGAAAATCAAAGAAGGTAGTATTGATTTGAATAAAGCATTTTGTCAAGGTGTTTTGGATGTGGATGTTAATTGGGGCGAGAAGAGGTGGGAAGAAAAATTGAGTAAAGTGAAAGCGTATATGGATGAGCACAATTCTAGACCTTATCAAAGCAGTGAAGATAAGGCGATTAAAACATTGGGTTACTGGATTAGTGACCAACTACAAAACTACAAAAAGAAAAAGTTTAGTATGAAAGACGAATCAATCCGACTAAAATGGGGAGAATTTGTAAATGATGCTGCATACAAAGAACATTTTATGTCTGGCGAGGGTGCCTGGTATGATACATTGAGTAAAGTGAAAGCGTATATAGATGAACACAAGTGTAGACCAATTAAAGAAAGTAAAGATAAAGCGATTAAAAAATTGGGTTGCTGGATAGGCAATCAACTTAAAAACTATAAAAAGAGAAGTCAGATTATGAAAGACGAAGTAATACGACTAAAATGGGAAGAATTAGTAAATGATAATAAATACAAAGAATATTTTATATCTTATGAAGATGCATGGTATAATACTTTGGATAAAGTGAAAGTGTATATGGGTGAATATAATTGTAGACCTAATAAAAGAAGTAAAAATAAAAATATTAAAATATTGGGTTCGTGGGTTAGCGACCAATCCATAAATTACAAAAGGAAAAGTAATATTGTGAAAGATGGCACGATACGATTAAAATGGGAAGAATTTGTAAATGATGCGAGATACAAAGAATATTTAATGTCGAGGGAAGAGACCTGGTATAATACTTTGGGGAAAGTTAAACGATATATAGATGAATATAATTGTAGACCTAGTTCAACAAGTAAAAATAAAGATATTAAAACATTGAATAAATGGGTTAGTCATCAAGTAACAAACTACAAAAAGAGAAGTAATATTATGAAAGACGAAGCAATCCGACTAAAATGGGCAGAATTTGTGAATGATGCGAGATACAAAGAACATTTTATGTCTGACGAGGATGCTTGGTATGATACATTGAGTAAAGTGAAAGCGTATATGGATAAGCACAAGTCTAGACCTTCTTCAACCAGTAAAGATAAAGCGATTAAAACATTGGGTTACTGGATTGGTACTCAACTAACAAACTACAAAAAGAAAAGGTTTATTATGAAAGGTGAAGAAATCCGACTACAATGGGAAGAATTTGTAAAAGAATACTTAACTAAGCCATCAAAAAAATCAGTACATCTAAACCCTAAAAAGAAATCCACTACTAAATCAAATACTACACGTAAGAATTCAGAATACCAAGATTTAGGAAGAAAGATGTCTACACAAAAATCAACAACGACAAGCGAAATGTTTCAAACAAACCCCGAATTATGGCACACATACCACGAATCGAGGGATAATAGTTTTAAAGGTTATGACGAACAAGCTGAAATTCCAATTAATAAAATTCTTAATTATGTAAAAACAAAATCTAATCGTAAATTACGTGTATTGGATTTAGGGTGTGGGCGGAATGTTATTTCTGAACATTTCAAGGAACACACTAAAATTAATGTTACTGGGTATGACCACGTTTCATATAATAATAGTATAGCCTGTGATATTAGTCATTTGCCCAATGATAATGAGAGTGTTAATATGTGTATATTTAGTCAATCACTTATGGGCAGTAATTGGAAAGAATATTTACAAGAAGCTAAACGTGTATTAACGTATAATGGTGAAATGATTATATCTGAATCGTCAGAAAGATATGATAAAATCAAGGAATATATTGTAGAAATGGGACTGCATATTAAACAAGAAGAATATAACACGACCAAACGTTGGTTTTATATATATGCTATTAATGATTAATGGGTACAAACTTTTAGCGGCGTTTTAAATTTTCAAAGGTGTAAAAGACCCTTTTGCCACGCGACACGCAAGAACACCTTGGTAAGCTAATTATTCACGTCCTCCGTGGGACCCACTCAATCATTTTAACTATTATATTTGAATTTTCTATAAAGGGGTAATATAACTCCATTTGTAAAAATTTGATTATAATCCAATAAGTATTTATGTAGAACATGATCTATATCCTACTTAACCACTCTTCAACCAGTCCAAATGGAAGTCTTTACACCACAATTCGAATGCGCAACGGATAACCTTCGTGAAAGGTGCTTTGAGAAATGCCAATATTTTTTGGGGGATGACGATGTCGCCCGACTCATGAACCCCGAGATGCTCGAACTCTTCGCAAAATATTCAACCGACGAGCGCAAGCAAATCCTGATGTTTATCGGTTCTGCTGAAAAGCTATGGGGTATGTATTCTGAAGATTACCTGCGTGCTTATTTGGCAAAAGTTGTCGCGAAGTGGGGGGAGGAGCACCTCATGGTTGTCGTCGGAGGCAATGACGGGACAGGGACGACGTATGTGGTGACAAACATCTTGGCAGAGCTGTACCCCGAGGTGCGTCTCATCTCCATCATCCCAGTCGTAAACAAGGAAACTCGCCGGGCTGTGTGTGGTATGGGTGTCAGCACTTATGAACAGGACGCACCCGGTCGCGTTGCCGTCGTGGCGCGCGTTGACGACTATGGTCGCCCAACCCCTGATGGATTGAAGAAGGACAA
>Ga0209092_10004777_pt1 | contig 11154 bp, 11 predicted proteins | sample FraStrMetagenome_FD_187446 | JGI IMG/M metagenome (GOLD analysis project Ga0209092, IMG submission 187446) | Marine eukaryotic phytoplankton communities from Arctic Ocean - Fram Strait ARC3M Metagenome (SPAdes) (version 2) | ecosystem: Environmental > Aquatic > Marine > Oceanic | place: Fram... | reverse complement strand
GGTATCTAAACGACGCGCACGTGGTCCGGTAAAACGAAGGTAATTAAAGGTAAAATTACCCTTGACTTTCATAGCGAGTTGATCAAAAAGGGACTCCACTTCTGGGGTAACCAGAGAAGTGTGTGTATAAAGAGATTCTCGGTCTTCCCTACTGGGGCGGCGAGGTTCTTCCCCCTCGTCGACCACCTCAACAGCTGGAAGTGGGGCGTAGTTCCGACCTAAAGGGGTGTTTGGTAAACGATTAAAAAAGTGTAAAAAGGGATTGATAACCTGAACGAGATCTCGCGACACTGCTAAATCAGAGTCAAAACGTCCGACCGGCTCGGGACTAAACTCGGTTAATTGGAACGTGTAGGCTTGAAAAAAGGTTGTAAGGACTTGGCTTTTACATGCCACGAATAAGCCCCAACCTTCGGACTTAAACTCGTAGGAGTTAAGGAAGGATGTCGCTTTAGGGTTAATTTTCGTATAACGCGATGTTACAGCTACACCTTCTCGGTAAGTTGCGTAATCTTTGTAGTTAAAATTATAGCGCAACGAAGGGGAGTAGACACGGATTTTTTTTGTTAACCGGTTTAAGGTTGTTAAAAACACTTTTCTTCGAACAATCTTATGTTGGAGATCAAGAAACTGTTGGCTAACAGCAAAATCCTCAATTTCAACCCCATCCCAATCAAACACGGAGGTCGTAAACGGAACGTACGGGTGGAACAGGGGGAGTGTTGACTCCTGAAAAGAGTAGTTTAGGTTTAAAAAGTTAGGGTGGAGCAGGGTAGACCGCCCTTTAGAGGGCGAGCGGCCGCAGTTATCGAGGGCTGACCTCAACGAGCGGGGGAGGGCTCGAATAGTTCGCGCCGCAGCACGAAAACTACTTGAGGCGGTAGGGGCTTTAGAAAGGGTCGTATCATTTAAAGGGAATAAGGGGTGGCCGTTCAGACGTAAGCTTGTAGCAAGTAGTAAGCGTAACGTCGATGCCACTGAAGTTAGCTCCCTGTTCCAACCGTTAACAACTGCCAGTTTTAAGGCAAACGTCGCGTAGAAGTGTGGAAAAAGTACTGTAGTCTGGTTCTGTGAAGCGGTAAGCGAGGTTAATAGTTGTATCGAATTTGTATCAAGTAAGGAAGTTGAAGGCGAGGAAAGTTGTGATTTCATAAAAAGTCTCTAGCTAAAAAACGGTTAACATAACGTCGGTACTAAAACCACATAGACGTTTTTTTAACGTCTTTTTTTTGTTTAACCTCAGAGCTTGGCTTCTTTAGTTTCTTTTTTAAGATTTTGTAGTTAATTTTTTCCTCCTTTTTATCTTTATTCAATTGACGTTGTGTCGTCGCAATAAACGTTCGGAGATCTTTATTATAAGTGTATGCTGTCCACCCGTTAGATCAAGTTCGCTGCCCACGTGAAGGTTTTCCAAATGCTTGAGCTTTTCCCCGAAACGACTTGATAAGAAAGAGTCTTATAACATTTAATTGGGTCAATTCATTGATTTGGTAGTTAATACTTGACATTTGGGAAAAAATTCTGTTAATCGACTTCCGCTCTTCCTTATCTGTTTGAATAAAAGTTTCACGAGGATCCGAAATTAGGTTATGGAGTTCAAAACGCCGGATCAGCTTAAGTTTATTTCACATCCCAAATCCCTGGACTTGATTCCCTAACCGACGTCAATCTACATTAAAAGGTAGTACTTTACCTCCAAATAAAAATCCTTTAGTTCAGTAAATTTGTAATACTTGTTCAAATTTCATAGGCCTTATCTCGCGGAGATGTAGGTAAAGGGTTGCAACTCATGACCACTGGAGGAGCCACCAGAGTTAAAACAAAAGGATTACGATCGGGATACGTTAACCAAAGTTAACAGGACACACAGTTGGTAAACACTAACCAGCTTTTGTAAAATTACTTTTTCAAACGTCTCAAATAGTGCAGGAAGTGCAACCATAAAGTTTCTCGACCCATTAGAAGGGGTTAACGATCTATCCGAAACAAGATATGCGGATTCTTCTTTAAGGTTAGAAGCTTTTACCACCTGTTCTCATGATAGAGCCGCAGACGCGTAAAATCATGAGACGTCACGGAACTGGGCTAAAAAGGGGAGGAGTCTCCGAGCTCCGAAGTTACAGTAGTGGGTTACTGCTTGGAGTAAGTTTGTCACGACTAAAGATTCAAAACCAAGTAAATCGGGAGCCATAAGCTTCCCAAAGACTAAAACATTGTACATAAGGTAAGTATTTTTATAAAACGCGAGTGCTAATAATGACCGTGAATATCGCCTAAAAAACAAATACTCAGAAGCCCAATAAGACAAAATGTTTTGATATACCAACCAATTATTTAAATGTTTTCTACGAAAAAAGGCACGGCGTGTCAACTTTGAAATAAGAGGTGAATAGAGCCGTTTTCGATAATACGTAGTTGCTTTAAAGGTAACTTTTTGGTGACCCATGGTTAAAAATTTAGGTTGCGATGTAGTGAAAAAAAATTGTCGCGTATTTAAAGTATTTAGATATGATCACCGCCGTACCATTCGTTTGATGTATTAAGTTCTGATAAAACAAACCCTATTTTCCCTTGAAGTTGGATTAATCCAAAGAGTAACGCTTCCGCGGTTGGGGGACACCCAGGAACGTAAATATCCACAGGAATAACCCGGTCACAACCTCGAACTACCGCATAGGAATAGTGGTAGTAACCACCCCCATTTGCACAACTTCCCATCGATAAAATTCACCGAGGATCAGGCATTTGTTCATATAATCGTCTCAAAGTTGGAGCCATTTTGTTCGTAAGCGTTCCAGCAACAATAATTAAGTCAGAATGACGGGGTGAGGCTCGGAAAATAATTCCAAAACGGTCCATATCGTATCGGCTCATAGCAGCATGCATCATTTCGACAGCACAACAGGCTAACCCGAACGTTAAAGGTCAAAGGGATCCTGCTCTAGCTCATGCAATAATAGAAATTAATTTAGTTGAAATTCATTCAAGTTTCACTAAAACCTATACCAATAGTAGGTACAGGTCCACTCTCACTTCCTAAGGGTTTGTACCCACAACCTTACCCGGATTCTCAAAAAAACGGATCCAGGCCAAGTTCGTTTAAGTCGGTTTAGTTTACTTCTTTTTCTTTTTCTTTTTCTGCCGTAATTGTTTAGCTTTATATAAAGCAATTTTCCGATTTCAGGTAAACTCTCCGAACTTAAACCCGACCATATAAGGGGTAAGATTTCGTGCAATATAACCCCGACCCATATGGATCTTTAAACGACTGGTGGACAACAGGGGTGTAATAGTAGAGCACCGTTCATGGAGAAATTTATCCTGCTCTTCAAGCACTTCACTTGAAATGTGAAGAAAAATTTGACGTCAAGTATTGGGACCAACATGAGCAATTTTATAAGTTTTAGCGGTTTTTTTTGAGGAACTTAAGAAATGGTTCGAGATAATAATAAACAAAGTTTGCTACTTCAGTTTCGTTGGATGACCTCAAGGGGTCCGGGGATTTTTGATCGCCTTTGTTCGCCCTCCATGGGGGTGGTCAATAGGGTTCATCGCAACTCCACGGACTTTCGACTTTCAACCGTAGGACTTCCAGAACCCTGCTTTCGTGTTCCTAACTAAACGTTTATTTTTCAAAGAAACGGCTCCGACAGAGGCTAACGAGTATAACGAGAAAGATTTACGGACCCCCGATGGGAGAACTAACAACGTTGTATGAGCCGCTCAATTGACTTTAATAAATTTAGCAAAGGACCCTGAACTCCTGACATATTGAATTCCCGCACCAGGGTATAACTCTAAAAGAGAGACACGGGATAAGAGTTTAATGTACATTAGGACCCCAATTGTAGGGGTTAAAACAGTTAAATCCTTACGTTTTCGTGTTAAAGGGAAATTGATGAGGGAGAAAAGTTTAAACTGAGTCGTTGTTTGTAAATACATAACACTTCCAGAAGCTAGGAAGCAGAGTGCAACTAGTTTATTTTGAAAGGGAATGAGATAAAACGTCGAAACGATTGAAACCACTTTAGACCGGAAATTATAATTAATAATAGGAAAGCGTAGACGGCGGCGAAGTCGACCTTTTGTTCACGTAACGATGCGTCCAAAATGCCCCCGCCCGGCTTTTGAGTACTTACGTCAAGTTAAAAAATTGAAACGTTTATGAGAAAATCAGCTTGAAGTTAATTTAGTAATATTTCGCGAAGCTCCTGAAGTGTAACGAATTTTGCGTAAAAACAAAGTAATTAAAAGCGGAGGTTAGTACTTATTCCGCATACATTTACGTACATATTTTGTTAAACCATCAGGGCGCGAGACACCATAAACCGAACGACGTTTTTTTTTCGAAATAACTGGAGCAAAGTCGTACACACCTCGAATAAGAGTGTACCCTACTCCGGGAAGATCATTCGCCCGACCCCCCTCTACTAGAACACGGTTGTATTTAGCACAGAGGTATCCAATTCCTGGCAACCGAGTAGTGACTCGTAATTTATTCGTCAACGCAACTTTTGCTACATGTCGTACAGCTGAATTAGGTTTTTTAGGGGACATAGTCGTAACCTTCGTTACAATACCTTTTACTTGAGGGCGGTTTTGCAAGGCAGGGGTTCGAGTAAAGCTAATTTGGGGGTATTTACGTTTTCGGTAACAGGCGTGTGTTAAAGTAGACAATCTCAGACATGGGTTAAAAGACAAATGTTTGTCACGTAATACCTAATCAAAACATGAGAATCAAGAGACCTACAAATACAACCAATTCCCGTGAGGATAAATCAGCAGGTAGAGTTCTTAACATGTGTGTTGACGACCCGAACAAAACATTCATTCAAATTCGAAAAAAAAAAGTAGGGGCGATGAGGTATAGAAGAACGATAAGGAAAAGGCAGAGTAAGGGGAAGAGGTCAAAAAAAAAGGAAAAGAACAAAATCTCCGCAACAAACATTACTGATCCAGGAAAACCTAAAAAAACTAACGTATTTACTAAAGCAACTAAAAAGAGTTTAGGGCATAAAAAGTTAATACCACTAATTTCTGTAATTAATCGGGTTTTAAAGCGGCGCCCAATTGCATCAACTAATAAAAAAGAGTTCGTTGATAATAACGCATGTGCAATTAACATACAAAAACTAGCGAGCATTAAAGCAGATTGTCCGCTAACCACACAAATTGTTAACCAATGCATCTCAACGACTGTTGAGTAGGCAACTAATTTTTTAAGGTCGATTTGGTACAGTAATTTAAATACCGCGTCGAAGATTCCAACCGTCAAAAAGGGGTAGATTGCATAAAAAGTAGGTTCAAGACTGACCGTAACAAGGCATTTAAGGAGACCGAAAAAGGCGAATTTAACTAGTACACCACTCAAGAAAATCGAGAAGTTAGTCGAGGCTTCGACGTGGGCTTTAGGTAACCACCCATAGAAAGGTCAAACGGGTAATTTAACTCCAAACCCGATAACTCAACAAATGAACAGGAAGTTAAGCTCAAAAGAGGAGAAGTAGAAGTTACTCATCGTACTAAAATGCGATGTACCACAGATAAAAAAAAGGTATAAAAACGAGAAGATTAGGAATAACGCTCCGAATTGGGTTCAAAAAAACATCAAATAGGCCGCTTCAACACACCGTCGCGTTTTAGCAAAATTATACAAAATAAAAAACGAAGGTACTAACAACAATTCGTAAGCTAAGAAAAAAAGTAAGAGGGAGTCAGTAAAGAACAACAGGTATCCTGCCATCAAAATCAAGGTACAATAAAAAATAAATAAAGTTAACTCGGAAGTATTGTAAGCTAAACAAAAAATAATTGACAAAACAGTAATCAGGATAAAAATATAAATAAAAGGGAAGTAATAGACCGAAATTAAATTCAAGTTTAACGCGTTACTATTTAAGAGGTAGTTATAGATATAATAATCGAAAATAAAGACATCAAGTTCTGGGGTTAAGTAAACGAGGGTGAAACTCGAGAAAAAGTCTAAAATATAATAGAGTGTCGTTAAACTAACGGCAACAACAAAAAGAAAGACTCCCAAAACCGATTTAAGGAGAAAGGAGACTACATCGTATTTACAAAACAGACTTAAATAAAAAAGTCGGAACATTGCAATAACAGAAATAACGAGAAAAAATAAAAACGTAAAGTAATAAATGTAACCATACCACAACATTACCAAAAACTACCTAAACGAGGGTTCAACTTTCGTTGCCCTGCATAAGCCACGCGAGTAGTCGACCGAAACCAGACTTGTGTAGGCATAGGAAATTTGACGGCCATTCGTTTAAAGAAATGTCGAGCTCGACCAGGACGGAGGTTTTTAAACTCAAAAATATAGACCCCCCCTCGAAGCTGAGTTTGTCACGCGTTTAGCTTACCCGCTCCTTTTCCCATTCGCATACCCTTCGACTTTTTCGTCAAAGGTAAATGAGGGAAAGTATTAAATCAAACAAGCCGGCGAGTCAAATCAGGTTTACGAATAGCTTTTTTTAACAAAACTTTCATCCGAAAAATTTGACGGGAAGACATCCGAAGAGGTTTAAGGGTTTTAATTCCACAGTCTCCATAATTAAGAGTTGAATAAGTTCATCGGAGTACTTGACGTTTTTTTTGTTTAGTTTTAAAGATAAATTTACGAGGTTGGAGTAACATAAGTTTAAACAAATTAACAGGGGCTACTAAAGGTGGGTACAATTACCTATTAAAATAGGATTCATTGGGTGAGGATAAGAAGGTCTTCTGTAAAGTAGACCCCAAAAGTGAGAAAGAAGAGGAGCGTAAAAGTCAAGTAATAATACATGGGTACATTTCGAGCATTCAGTTCCACAATAGGGGTAAAATTTGCTCCAGAAGTAGAATTTAGGAAGCGGATATTTTGAATATAAAAATAAAGCCCAATAAATAGGAGGATAAAGAAGAATGGGAAGAGAATAAAAAAATTCGAATTTGCTAGAAGAGTGAACAAGAAAATTTTAGAAAAAAAGCCTCAAAATGGGGGGACCCCCGCCATCGAAAACAAAGAAATGATTAAGACTTTAGAAAAAAAGTTGAGGGCCCCCAAATCAATAAAAGATTGGAGCGTTTTATATTCAGAGTGGAGGAATTGGAAAAAAGTTAAGAATACAACGTAAAGCGAGAGGTTATAAATAGCCATATAACTTCAAATTAGAACTAAAGTATTTAAAATTTCGTAGGAAAAGATCAATCTTAAACAGCCGGTTTACAAAAAAGGTGAACCAAAGGTTACAGGAAGGTTAAGGGGGGTGAGGTTATGTTACTTAAGTAGTAGGTAGTTTGTTCAAAACTGGAAACGCTCTCCATTTCGAACAGTTGCTAGAGATGTGGTTTTTACCCGTCCACCTTTTTTTGAACTTGCGTAACTTAACGCGTAAGTGGTTGCCGAAAAAGTTTTATATTGCGAAGCTCATTTCGATTTTTTATTGGTATTTTTACGACTTTTTAAAACAGCCAATTTCAGACATGCGACTCCTTTACTAGAGAAGGAAAGTATAATCAACAATCGCGTAGCTATTTAACGCAATAAAAACAAACAACGTATTTAGAATACTACTCATCGCTAAAAACGCCTTGATATAATATGACTCACAAAGAATAAAAACCAACATAACTAACCCACTAACCAAAAGCATTATGTTAATAAAGAGGTTAAAATAGAAGAGTTCGTGTAAGTAAATTACAAAAAAATAGGTGAAAAAATTAAATAAAAAGAAGTAAAAAAATACGATGTAAAAGAACAGGGCGTGGAAAGGGATACCTTTAAAGAAAAGGGGTTTTCAGAAATAGAAAGGGACTAACCCGCATTTTAAAAAAATACAAAATAAGAAAACAAACCATGTCAACGCAATAACCATCATTGCCTTAAAATCACAGACTGAAACGATATAAAAGAAGACGAACTCCACAGTATATCAATCGAAACTAAAAAATTTTAAGTAAAATAAGGTTAGAAAGAGAAAAAGGTTTAAGGATGAAACCAACGAAATTCAGAAGAAGAAAATAATAGTTTGCAAGAATGCAACAGGCGTAGTTTGTCCAAAATAGTTATGATGCTCTAAGTTTAAATTGTTATAAAAGTAGGCCGAAGAAAAAACGGAAGTCACGATAAGGAGCATAATTAACGTTGAGAGGATTTCGATAAAAAAAATCACAGTCAACATATTATTCGAATAAAATAAAAGTAACATTCATAAGAAAAAAGAGTACGAAACGATGGTATAATCGTAGACTTCTTGAGACGTATAGTACAAAGTCGAGAGGTAGGCTAACCAAACAAAAAAGAAAACATACACGACATAGTTACTAATCCTCAACTGAAAGGATGTCACAAGTAAATGACCAAACCAACTTGTCAACTCCCCACTCGTTCAGGAAAAACTCAAAAGCATGTAGAGGTAGAGAGGTGTCGTAATAAACAACACAAGCTCAAGTCCTGAGGTAAGGGAAAAAAACGTAGAGTTTGAAAAGGCATTGTATTGTGTAAAGTCTTTAACATTTGAAACTAAATAAAGCATTCCAGAAAAAATTAAAATGAGGTAGAAAAGTAAGAAGAAAAACGTCAAACTTCAAATACTAGAGAAGGTGGTAAAATAATTAGAAAGTAAAACAGGCGAAAACAAAAAGAATTACTTGAGGCGAAGATTAGCTTTACTAAACGCGTGGTAGTTAAAGTAAATAGAATCATGCATTTTAAGGATAATTACATAGTTCTTTAAAAGGAGCAGGTTTGTTTCAAATACGGGGAATATTGACTTAGTCATGTATAAAGCCGATAACGCTGCGTCAACAGAAAGTGGAGCAGAAGTGGAGGCAAAAAACGTTTTGATAGAAACTTTAAACCTAAAGGTTCGAAAAACAAACTGCTCTTTCGAGTTTGTTTTGTGCGCCATAGGTGCTTTTGTTAAAGTATACATCGTCCTCCGAGTTGGTAGGAACGTAAACTTTAACCGATTTTCGGACTTTCCTTGCGGCTTAAACTGTGACTCCTTAAGGTAGTAAAATCATGTCATTAGAAGGTACGACTGCTTAAGGAGGAGTGTTGACTTCTTAGGCGTTGAGGGTGATGATGTAATGTTAAAAACTCTCAAGTCGCTTAATAAATACGGGGAGATTAGCGACACAAAACGAAATTTATAGGCAATACTAGGGCGGTGAACAGTTACTAACGGTTCAGACCGTCCATGCTGTTTGAGGTAGTAAAAATGGTTGTTAAAATCTTTTACCATATCGGGCCAGTAGGAATCGAACCTACATTATTAGATTGAAAGACTAAGGTCCTGACCATTAGACGATAGCCCGGTAAAAATTACAAGATTACGCTTGTAGAGTAATTGGAGTCTCTAACAAAACATCACTAACCGTATCATAGTAGACCTCTTTAAATCCAATCGAAGGGGCGGATTTTTGAAAAGGGGTTGTCGTATCACCATATTGAAGCATTAAATTTCGGATATCTTTTTTGTTGTTGAAAACAACCCCGTGAAGTTCCGAAACTTCACGCTCTAACCAACTCGCATTAGGAAAAATTTCCGCGATCGAATTAACTAAGGAACCTTTTAAAGGTGTATGCGTGTCAATACAAAAGAAGAAGAACCGGTCTTGGAACATAAGATTATGGAAGTTATAAACCAAATAAGATTCAGTAGTAGAATTGATCGGTAAACTTGAGTCAGTAGGCGAATTACGACTTCCGACAACTGGCAATTCGTAGGCAAAAATATCACCTAACTGGGTTAGGTAAAACAATGAGGAGAAACGAATATGAAGAGCAGAAAAATATAAAACCGGTTTCGCAATAACGACTGAAGTGTTTTGAGACCCTCGTTTCGATTGTTGTAAATAAAAATGAGGTGTATTAAAGAATAGGTACTTAAAGTATAGTTTAAAATTTCGAGTCATGTGTTTTGAGATGGATTCGAACCAACGACCCCAAAGTTTTCAGCCTTGTGCTCTACCAACTGAGCTATCAAAACGTTTTTAATGAGGAAAGCTTTATAAACAACATTGTAATTTATACGTTTAAATAAACGATATGCTAAAACTGCTCGATTATTTAAACTTGTGTATACGAAAGAAATTTGTTTTGAGATGGATTCGAACCAACGACCCCAAAGTTTTCAGCCTTGTGCTCTACCAACTGAGCTATCAAAACATTTTAAAGATCCTAACGGGTAATTATACTCTCCCTACCTTTAACTATGTTCATATATGCGTGTCCAGACTATATACGGCATTAATTGGGCATATTTTACACTTTTAAATAACACCAATATTTCTGCTTTAATTTTAGCTAAAATAGTTAAAGTAATCAATTTACTCTAAAAAACCTCTAAATTCAGTTTTAATTTTACTTAAAATACTCCTTTAATTCCTAGGGTATACCATTTAATTAAAACCACCAGTGCGAAGAAGTGGCCGAGTGGACGATGGCGGCAGACTGTAAATCTGTTAGGTAACTCACGTTGGTTCGAATCCAACCTTTTTCAACGTATATTTCCAATTAAAAGTCAAGTATTTGTCTTTTTCAGACTTCTACCTTATAAATACTTCCGTGTCAACTCTTACAATTTCGAGATCCTTTAAACTCAAAAATCTTTTAGCTAATGAACACCTATCAACTTTTCATTATAAACGACAAAAAGTTCGTAACAATTATAACGTTATTCAGTATTCGGATTCTACGGCTGTTACAAATCGTTTTGGTAAAAAGTACAACCCGACTAAAAAGCTCGTTTTGGTCGGAGCTAAGACTACACAAAACCTCCATTTAGGGTATAATTACCTCCTCCCCCACTCTAAACGGTCGTTACTACTTCCATTCTCCCTTCGTACCAACTTAAACACCTTGTCACGATTCTTTTCGAGCCAAACCTCTTTTAGTCGTACAAACCCCCTAATAACGTCCTTACAAATCTTAGAGGAAGGTATGGGGAAAAATAACCTACTTCCCTTAAACCCCCAATTTGTTGAGGAGGTAGCTTGATATAAAATGACAGTAGCAGCTGGTTTGGAGTCATCAACCCGTGATGGGTTTTTAGTTCTCCGGAATTTGGTCTTTCAGCGTTGCTGACAGGTTCGAAGCTCAGGGTTACTCTCAACTTTAAAAAACTTAAAAAGACTCGCGGATTTGTACCT
>Ga0209092_10004776_pt1 | contig 11155 bp, 10 predicted proteins | sample FraStrMetagenome_FD_187446 | JGI IMG/M metagenome (GOLD analysis project Ga0209092, IMG submission 187446) | Marine eukaryotic phytoplankton communities from Arctic Ocean - Fram Strait ARC3M Metagenome (SPAdes) (version 2) | ecosystem: Environmental > Aquatic > Marine > Oceanic | place: Fram... | reverse complement strand
TAGCGTGCAGTAGGCACACTGCTTGATTTACTAGATTAGCCTAGGACGGTTATCTTGATCTCTCGGACTCTCGTTTTTCTCAATTTCCGAGAGTAACCGGTTTCCCCCCGGAATGCTCCATTTTTCGACTGAAGATTTCATTCGAAAAAATGTCGCGAGCAGGTGGCATTTCACATTTCACTCAATTCACAATTCACACATGCAATTTCTCTCCTTGACATTATTAATTTTTAGTGAACCTCACACAACTCTCGTCAATTGGGTTTCATTACTACACTGCATTACACAACCCCTCCCTATAACCTATCATCATCCTAATTAAACACTAAAATGGATGGATTTTTCCAGTCATTCTTCGGTTTCGGACAACAGGACGGATTTCAACAACAGGTATTATTATTGATATTATCATTATTATGATTGTCTCTTGAGAATGTGCCAATACATGCAATGAACACACAGGAATAGGAATGATGGCACGCACTGAAACACTTCAAAATAAAATATTGCTTTCGAACAAGAAAATAATGGAATTTCATTTCGTTTTTTCATTGGCATGCTCATGCTGTAGAGAAACATGTTTGTATATGGAAAAGAATTTTTGGTTTCTCAATTCACACCATTTTTTTCCAAATTTTTAAAAAAAAATGTGCAGGGGTTTCAGCCACCAAGCAATAATGCTGTACCTCCAGCATCACAAAAAGCTATACGTCAGCTTCCGACCGTATGCGTCACAGCAGACGATTTGGCAGATCCTAATAATCGGGAATGTGTCATTTGTTTCGAATCGGTATATTTGGGGAGTCAAATGACGAGATTTCCATGTGGTCATTTGTTTCATCGGCCCTGTATTGAGCAGTGGATACGTAAGCACTGTACGTGTCCGATTTGTAGGTTTGAGTTGGAGACAGATGATGCGGCGTATGAACGTGGTCGGATGGAGCGGATGAGGCATCGAAAGCAACGGTTTCATGCTTATGAATTGAAAAGAATGGATGTGAAGGGGTTGAAACATTTGTGTGCAAAAGTGAATATAAATCATGAAAGATGTTTAGATAAGGAAGGTTTAGTTCAAACAATTTTGAAGTCAGGTAAGATTGATATAATTGCTGCTCCCGAGCCTAAAGAATTCTCGTTAAGTGAACTGCGAGGTATGAGTGTTGGAAAATTGAAACGTACATTGTTGGATTCAGGAGTAAGTTACGATCCGCGAGATGTCATCGAAAAAGAGGATATTGTACAAATATTTGTCAATAGTGGGAGAGTTATACTGACGGCCGATTCCTTAGATATGGAAAATGATCCTACAAATTTTGAAAGTCACTCAAGTACAACTTCATCGGATCCAAACGGTAAAAATATAGGAAAACATTCTTCAATAAATAATGAGGATCCAATGAGTAGTATGCAAACTGAATCGGCGGGTATGGATCGTCTGATGAAAGAAAGTGTTTCTTCACTCAGATCGATGGCTGCTGTGGTAGACGTTAGCCTTAGTGGCTGTATAGAAAAGCGTGAAATGGCAGAGCGGATATTCAAAAAACTTCGAAGAGGAACAGAAACTTAAAATTAAATTAGAATTCGTATCAAATGTTTCGTGAAAGTTTTTGTTTTTATGCGCTTAAATTAAATAGAATTGATCATGATACAAGATTTATGACGTACATGTTAGTCATGGATAGTTTACCTGCAAGTCAGGAATATGTTCACTCAATGGAAATTCATAATGCAATTTATCAATCGAATTGCTATGATGAATCAACTGAGAAATCAAAGTTCTTATGAAGACCTGTCCTTCGTATCTGAACGACAAATCGCTGACCGTATATGCCTAATCTTTACCAACGTTTAATAATGCTGCAACATCGTGCTGCAAAATCGTCACGAATTAACTTTAAATAATTCATCATCATAATGAAAGCAAGCTACACGAGTCGTATGCATGATCAGTTTTGGTAAGAAGCAAAGCAAGTCTGCAAAGAAACAGATCATTGTGCTCGCCATATGCATTGTATTTAACCTCAATCTTATTGTCCATCTCCCTGTCGTTTCTATTACATTTCGTCGTATTACTTCAAGCAAATTTTATCACACCCCGCTTCATTCGTGGATCATTTCAAGTAGAACTTATCATTCTACGGTAGAGCTTCGGATCAAAAAAGGTTCTTATGAGTGTCACGGCACAATGTTTTCACTTTGATGATTGTAACAATTATGATGTCATTATGTTATTATGTTTATGCTACGATGAAAGTCTATATATCATTACATAAGTAATTATCGCATCTTTGTCCTCGTCCACTGAATTGTTTGCGTTTACATTCTATATACATGAAAGTGTCAATGCTAAATGGGGCACTAGGAATAGTGCGCACCTACACACCAACCTTTTTCGCTAGATGGATATGACTACCTATGATACTTTTCTAAGAAGGGAACTACCGTAGTGTAGGAATTAGCAAGCCGAAATACAGAAAAATACCTTCCACCTATGACAGGAAAAATCGGTAGCTTAAGATACAGTTGCGAACTATTCTTATTATTATGAGCTAGCAATGTTCGTTGATTACGTGACTACAAACAAAATGTCTACTGTGAAATACTTTGAATAGATACGGTCATAATTTGAGATTATACGATCTTTATCAATCAGTGCCACCAAATAACTCTGTAGCATGAATAAGGTCGTATTCCGAAGAAAACAGTTGCAATTGTCGGCTGGCAGGTAGGGAACCTTTTTCCATACTGTTCAACTGATCTCCCAACGTTGTTACGCGAATTGTCGATTCTTCAGGTAATTTAGAGGATGAAGACGACCCCCTTAATCTTTTGTATGAAGTAACACAATCAGCTTTCTCAAAAAATAATGGTATTTCTGGCCCACTTCCAGATGCAAAAGCTAGTCTATCTGCTGAAAACAATGGTATTTGCCCTTCGGATGGAGTGTAACCCGCATCGACAGCCGCTTGTACCGCAGAAACAGACGGCACGAACTTAAAGGAGATGGAATCGTCCCCGTTTCTAATTAATTCTTCTGCTTTTGACAACTCGACAGGAGGTGGCGACATTTTCATTCTCCCACGTTTTAGAACCAGTGGATAAGCTACCTGGTCAAGCGTGGTTACCTTAACGGATCCTCCATTTTCCTAAGATGATCACACATGAGAATAATATTTTTGACGAACAGAATCAACAATTATCTCACTCTTACCTTCGCAAAAGATGTCGCATCGTCGAACGATACGAAAATCTCTTCCTTCATATTCCCGCTATTATCAGAAATATAGAAAACAGGCACTCTGTTAAGTTTTTCTTGAATCTGCGACCTCGACAAACGTTCAAACTTCCCTTCTTCGAGCGATGCAGTCTTTCCAGCAACTGCAACGGCATTGCTTAGCCCAGAACCCTGAACGGAAGGTGCAGCATTCATTGCCATCAAACCTATATAAATATTATATTTCATATATTCATATAAATGATCAGTCTCTTTCTTCTTTTCCTCAAACTACATTATCGAACATAACTTTACAACGTACCTGGAACAATACTCGAAGAAAGAAAAACAACCAATGCAACAACACCAGCTGCTACAACACTGCCTGGTATCGACTCCTCTTCGTCATTGTTGTAGGACATTTTTAACATGGATGCATTGCATTCGTTCACGTTCCTGTCAAACATATTAGGATAATCATTACTTCTTTTCACTCCTCCTCCTCCTCCTGCTCTTCCTGCTACGGAACATTTTCGTTTCATACCAAACCCCTGATAGAAGTTACGAGAGCTCGTAAAGCCTACTCCTGTGTGAACAACTCCTAGTATAATTGTGAATGGAATGGTTAGGATCATCTTCATCGTTTCTTCAAACAGTTTCTTTTGCTTTCTTGGAAAAATAACTAATATATGATGAAATACATGTACTCTGTTGGATATTTTATATATTTTGACATCCATCATCATCTGACATCAGAGAGGTCCAATATCCAATCCGATGCCCCAAAGTTCGCATCCCACTCCCCTACCACAACCACACCTAAACCAAAATAGCTAACATATCTTTACCTTCAATTTGGACATCCTTCTGACGCCACACGTACGAGCTTCGATCCGAGATGATCGGTCAAGCTTCCTCGCAACGCAACTTTCCACACACACACACATCACCCACCTTCACCCAACAACACCCATATTAAAAAATAAAAATAATCATGAAGCTTACCATCTTTGCCACCCTTGCAGCGTAAGTATATGCATGTAACTAGTTCGTTCGAGATTAAATGAAATAAATGAAGACGACTTTAGAGGCTATTGTGTGAAGATGAGAATTGTGATTAGGCTGCTTCTTCATTCGTAGGAGGAATTTTACAGCTGGTCACCTCCATCCGTAACGCTCTAGTGGCCGAACCGAATTCTAAATAATGTTCCATGACTCATACTCATATTCTTTCTCTACACTTAATATGCAGTGCTGCTTCCGCCTTTACCTTCCAGGCACCCACCCAGCAGGCATCCACTGCCTTGAACGCCGAGAGCCGTCGTGAGGCATTTGCTAAGATTGCTGGTGTTGCTGCCGGATTTGCTGCTGCTGCCCCTGCCTTTGCCGATCGTGAGTACAACGAGGTTGGTCTTCTTGGAGGTGGACAGGTTGTCGATGTGAACAACGGTACGTGTGGTGTAATGTGTGTGACGTATAAGAGGATTAGGATGGATGTTTTTGTGTTTGATGTGGATGATTGAAACTCACGTTTTGTCTTTGTCTTATCGCGTGATGTATGTATAATATGCAGCCAATGTCCGTGTGTACCTTAAGATGCCTGGTCTTTACCCTGGTGTTGCAGGAAAGATCGTTACCAATGGACCTTATAACAGTGTAGGAGATCTTTATGCCATTAAGGGACTCAGCAGTGCCGAGAAGGATCTTATCAAGAAGTACGAGAGCCGTTTCACTGTCAAGCCTGCCAAGGCCGATTATGTGATTGACCGTTACAACAACGGACTTTACCGTTAAATCAGTTGTTTATGTACAACAAAACAATAGAAGATATGGTTAGTTTTTGATCGCAACTTTGGACATCGCATAATAGATGTTGCAAGTTTCACCTTAACGATTATGATGTGTATCAGTGTGTGATTTACTCGCTGATGTACTGATAGATGATGCTGGCTTCAAGTCGCTGGATGCCTGCGAAGCAATGGATCTTCATCGAGTTGACACCATTTAGTAGTTGTAAAATAATTTATTTTACGTACGAAAACTTGCCGGTTATTTGTTTGATATAAGTGTGATGTTTTAAATCCTTTTCACGACCTCAAAGCAATTCCTTTTCCGTTTGAGAGTTTCAGAATAGATGAGGCTTAGCATACAACAAGGAGTAAGGAATGGAAAATTAGTTCGCAATATATACAGTCCACAGGAAGGAGAATCGAGTTGGGATCATCTGCAAAATTTCTGTAACCAAAATATAGGAGTAAGGCTCCCTTCGATCTTCGCGAAGTTTGACACGCAAGAACACATTTTGGGATTTTTTCAAATTCTAAGAAACCGTTTCGTAGATCTGCTCTTCAACTACACATTCGTCCATTGTCCTAACATCAAGAAAGCATCAGTAGCACTGAGACAAAGAATCAAGCATAGACTCTACTATTCAGATTTAGCAGATAAACATATGACACATTTGTAAATATACCCATGCATTTGTTGAATCCAATCATTCCTACGTTTACCACCAAACATGAAAGTTTTAAGTTTAGTACTTGTAGTCGGTCAAGTTTTCTTCCTATCAAATGAGGTTATTGCCGCCTATAATGTTGCCGCTATGTTCGGAGTTGCACCCGATGCGTTGTCGCCTCCAATAAATCTTTTGCAAGGGACGAATATTGACCCTTCGCGTGACAACGTTGATCTCCAATGCTGTTACAAGGCATCGAAGGATGGATTTTCCGCAACTGCGTTTCATAACTGTGTGGATAATAGGGGTTCCGCAATTGTGATTGCTTTGTCGTCCACAGGAGCATTGTTTGGAGGGTTTAATCCAGTAGGTTGGCGGAGCACTGACGATTATAGTGCATCATCAAATGCATGGTTGTGGTTTCGTAAAGGAAAGGTAGATACTAAAATTCCAATTCTACAAGGAGGAAATGCAGCGATTTTTGACTATGCAACAGGTGGACCATGCTTTGGCAGTTCTGATTTACAAATAGGAAGTCCTAAGGCAGCTGTAATGGGTGGCTTCGCTGGTCCAGATATGGAAGATACCAGTATTAACGCTGGCGATCTGCGTGAGTGCAGCAGTGACTTAGGTGGCGCATATGAGTTTATGGGAGGATGGCCATGCCGAGGAAAAACACGACTTGTCGAGATAGAAATATACGTCAACGCAAATATTGAGCAATACGGAAGTGGAAGCGGAGGAAGCACGTCGTGGTGGCCATTTTGAGATATTGGCCACATTCAAATCATACTAATTTTTCTAATTTTCAACTTATTCATAGTCTCAAGCTGTACAACGACTACTGTTGATGTTTTTCAAAAAACCGACTGTTTTATAATACATCAAGAAATAATCAGCACTTCGCGCTTCGTTTACCATCATGCCATAACGTGTAACTTCGCATTAGAACTATACTTCCACTTCACCATACCGCATACCGGATTCATTTTAATTTGTGCAAGTAGAAATTTCTGAAAGTCAATCATCAAGTAATTACTTGGCAATTTCCATCTCCTTCGTTAAGGCGCGAAAAGCTTTTAAAATTAAAACGTTTATTTTAAAATATAAAATATGAAAAATAGTAGTAATTTAAAAAAAATAAAAATTTAATTGTACGACAGAAGAGAGAAAGATCTAAAATTGAATAGATTTCAAAGAACTAGCAACCATTAATATTACATTGGGAACCAAATACATCTTTTGCAATTGTACAGGATTTTCTCAAGAGCAGTAATATCTTCTAGAGAGATTTCATAATTATCTCAATAACACTCCTGGTACGCATCTTCGTTTTAGTTATTATGAAACCATGGATTATCAAAGTCGTAACTGAAGCTATTACGACTTGCCGAAGCTGCATTATTATGGTTAGATTTGGTAGATTTAAATCCATTCAAGGCCACATTGTATTACATTCTCGTACGATTAATACTAAATTCCCTTCACCGTTTTATAATTCGAATGAACATAGTTGTCCTATGAAAAGATAAATTGACTGGGGCCGCCCTCGACGACATGCACCATTCATTTTCGTATATATGCTTACAATCTTTTGGCGAGATACTAGCTTCAAAGAACAATTGAAATTTCAAATTTCTATTTCTATTTCATGTAATATATTTTTCTCCCAATTGCTAAGTTACACTCTCTTTGCAACTTTATGTCAACTTTGTCAACATTCTTTTGGCGAGATACTAGCATCAAAGAACAATTGAAATTTCAAATTTCTATTTCTATTTCATGTAATATATTTTTCTCCCAATTGCTAAGTTACACTCTCTTTGCAACTTTATGTCAACTTTGTCAACAAGGTTCTATGCTAGCTTCGGTCATTCGGCTATATCGATGTTACTTTTGTATCTCATATCGATAGCGATAGCAGGCTTAGACCTCTTCGCTTGGACCGAACATTCCAGATTCCAGTAAGTCTACATCTCCGACGAACGAACGAACGAACGAACGAACTTACTCGTAGATTCGATCGAGATTCATATCACGCTCACCACAAACAGTAAAAAAAATACAGAAAGCAGAGCACACCCAAATTCCAAAGTCCAAGCAAGTCTCAAGTTCTCTCAAGTACGTGTTCCACACACACACACACACAAAACATCAAACAAAAGCATGAACCCATTCGTTCGTCGATTCGCCTTTCACTCGACCCTTTTGCTCGCATGCAGCAGTAGGCACGTAAATAGTTTCGTAGCACCACGAGCAATTACCACAACTTCGTTTACCTATCCAATTACCTCGTCCGTATTGCACATGTCCACTCGCAAGGCAGGTGTCGCATCACCGGAAGAACTTAAGGCCTTTGTCGAATCGGCCGGTTCGGATCTTCTCGTGGTCGATGTACGAAATCCGGATGCCGATGTGGAACCGGGGGATCAGAAGAGTTTAGTAGTGGCTGGTTTGCCAGGAGATGGTTATCGGCCAATGGCGAAAAGTTTGGTGTATGATCGTTCGACGTCGTCCATGCCTTTGCCGGAAGGAGTGAGTAAGGATGCACCGATTATTACTCATTGTGGAGGTGGTGGAAGGGGGCAGCTTGCGAAGGATTTTTTGGAGGCTAACGGTTTTACCAATGTTGTTAATGGTGGAGGTCCGAAGGAGACTGATTGTTGGGCTGAGTTTGGAGAGAAATAAGATGTTTGTGAATTCTGTTGGTGGTGCAAGTTGTAGGGAACGTCAATACCTCGAATTTTGAACAGGGTTTAAAGGTACCAAAGAGAAAAATATTAGGTGTGGTAGTTGGTGCAGTTCTATGTAGAATCATATATTAGTCCTGCGATTTTTATTACCTTGCTTCCAAATTGGTAGTTTTTGAAAAAATGTATGACCATGCGCTTACGAATTCAAATTCAAATCATAGGTTATTTTATTTATCTCTACCAACCTATAACTCTCTATCTATCTATCTATCTATCCATAGTAGTATGAAGGCGCGCGCCATTTGCGCCTTAAGTATGACAAAAGTTTAGAACATGAAATCATCACTTTTTCTCTGCATGTCACGGAATCGTAGTTGAAAGAAAAAAACATCGTATATAATAACAAACAAATATCTTTAGAAAAATGCTTAGAAAATATAATCTTTAGGTGAAATTCACTTTACATCGTCAATACAGAGATTTAAGGTAATCATACATCCGTCTTAAAGCCGCAAGCTAATCAGATAACATTTATAAAAAATAAAAATTTCAACTACATTCCTTTCCAAACGAGGGTGATGTATGGTTCATGACAATCATGCAAGCTTAGATCTTTATTTTTGAAATAAATTGACCGATTCTTTTCATATAGAGTATGAATTCAGAATACGATGCAAACTTGTTTCTTTTAATGAGAAAATATCGTATCAATATACAAACATACATACCTAACGCACATTTTGAAATTTTCTCATTTTTTACGAATGGAGTTTTTGTGACGCCCCAAATCCAACTGTGATCAATCACACAAAATAAATCTCGAAAGATCCAACGCCTCCACCCAACCCATGAGTCCTATCACACAGTTCAATCGGGTAGACGTGTATTTCAGCATAAGTATTAGTCACCCGAAAGTCTTTAGAAAGAGAGTATAAATTCACAAGCCAAAAAGAAATGGTCGAATCTGTCAAGAACTTTAATCAGCAAATAGTGCGGATTATTCCGGAACTTGCATGAACAATGGATTAATACTGCATCATTGACGGTCGACGGGGAACCCTATTTTGTTGCGGGAGGCAATAGGAAAAATTTGTAGAATCATGGAGTTCTGATGTATTATTCCGCCAATTTTAAGGTAAATTGACTTGAAATCACCGATATTCAACCAATTGAATAATTTATCCGTCAATCGAAAACATCGAGCTGCGAAACTAGATGCCACTTTTGCAGCAGGTAACAATTCCAATGCTCGGGTGCGCGAGTCCTCGTTAAGTGTAGTCGAGGATGATAATCTTGTATAGCTTCTTGTATTGAGTATTATATGTCGCGATTAACCTTACAATGGGCATATTGGGTAGGGATGATCCTAGTATTTTTGTCAAGATATCTGCTCGATTGTGTGCTGTTTTGATGTGTAAGATACGTGCGATTCCAGCAGCCACTACTTCCCTACATAAGTGGTAAGCAATGCCTATATGGTGCTTCTTTAGGAAACTGTTAGCAAGTTCCACGTTAGATGTTTGGTTTGTTGACTTCAATCCCAAAAGAACGGAGAGTGTAGCTTTCCGCCGAACTCCTGAAAATTGGTTAAAAAATTTCCTTCTCGTCAGAAGGTAATTTCTGGAAGCCACTCGGGTAGGTGTTGTAATGAGCACATTTACGTGCCCTTTGGTGCCACTTTTTCCCAAAAAGGAATACCGCTGTAAATAATGCAATTGTCAGTAATACAAATATAAATACATGCTCGAAAACTATCGTTGTAGTTGAACAGCTACTTTGTTACTAATTAAAAGTGGGATCTATCTTCTCTTCCAATACTCTATTCGACGACTCCTATCGTCACCACGCAGCATCAGCTGTCAACTTCTTCTTTCTGCCCCAGCATGCGGACATCATGCCTACGGGGATAACATAGGTCTAGTGGATATATACGTCGCACTACCAAATGCACAACGAATACGACCGTAAGAGCTACCGTAGGTACGTTAGTCGTACCACGTCGTAAGACACTTTCTTTTTATTAAATTAACCGCTCTTAACGCATTTCGTTTCAGGTCTTTGGTTACTGTTTTCTTGTTGAAACGTCCAAAGACATTCTTGTCATTAAGCTGTTTATATTCCGCAAACATAGCAGCAACTGCTTCCTTTCCAAATTTTTAATACCTTTCGAAGCGGTCATTTGGTTAAAACAGACGTTGACTGTTGTTTCATATAATTATTGTTTGCCCGTGTGCGATAATGGGATTTCTAACTTCATGAATTGTACCTGTTCTGGGACTTCGGTGTACGATGAATCGGCTGTAGGTTCGTATTTTTCATATGTTATCCAAGTAATATTTTCATGGGTTATAGTGAGTCGCTTAGGGGCTTTAGTGTTGCGTGTTAGTCTTTGCGCTCCTTGGTCTTCAGTGTGTGCCATAACTTCGATAGGATTCTCGTATGAACCGAAATCCTCATGGCTGTCATCGTCATTACCGTAGTCATCTCTTTCGCTTATCGTATCTTTATTGTTGTCCTCATATATTTCATTGTCATCACTGTAGTCATCAATTTCTCTAATACCATTGCCATCGCTATCATTAATATCGTCATCATTGTTATTGTTATCATCTTCATAGTCATCGATTTCGCTAATACCATTGCCATCGCTATCATTAATATCGTTATCATCGTTTTTGTTATCATCTTCGTAAATGATCGGTGCTCCTACTTCCCATTCCATGATAGGTACTCCATCTTCGTCGAGGTCAATTGCGTCTTCGGCCGTTGCCAATTTTTGAACGAGATTGATGA